>MDTG01284227.1_pt1 | contig 15632 bp, 15 predicted proteins | sample 811421 | NCBI WGS metagenome assembly MDTG01 (sample SAMN05326645, study PRJNA326480) | marine metagenome | isolation source: seawater | place: Pacific Ocean: South East | collected 2011
AAGGCAGTTCTCATCATAGAAGTACCCATTTCTTGACATGTGTTTATAAGGTAATTTCTTATTATTTCTAATACAAAAGGATCTGTCTTAATTTTGTTTTCACTAAAATTTGAGGTTTCTAGGTCTTTTGACATTTCAAACTCCGGATATTTTGATTTCTAAGTTGCCATATTCATCAACTATAGCACCTGTATTTTTTGGCAAAAGTGTAGTCGTATCAAGCTGACCAATAATTGCAGGTCCAATAATTTCTGTTCCTGCACCAAGTTCATTTCTTTTAAAAAGTGGAACTTTTGTTTTTTCATCTTCATCTAAGAATACATCTGTGTAACCAATTGGTTCAGGTTTCTCACTCTTTGCTATCTTTGGTAAAACAAAATTTGCACTATCCAAACTTGCAGATATATTAAGATTTAATATTTCACACTCCTCACCTCTTAAAGAATAATTATATAATCTCTCATGTTCTAGATGAAACCTGTTTATACATTCATTAAATAGTTTCTTATCTAGCTTACCATTACTTATTGGTACTTCTAACTCAAAGTTTTGTCCTAAATAACGGATGTCAACTGATCTAGTGATAATAGGTTTTTCAGTTATACCTTCTTTATCAAAATCTAGCTTTACTCTATTTTCTAATTCATCAAAAATCTGATTTGCTTTTTCTGGATCAATTTTTGAAAAAACCATCCAATAAGTTTGTCTGTAATCAAACCTTGGTTTACTTATTAATGCACCTAGTGCTGAGAAAGCGCCAGGAAATCTAGGTACTAAAACTTTACCTACTTGTAATACTCTTGCTAATTCACATGCATGTAGTGGACCTGCTCCACCATATGGAATAAGGGTAGAATCTCTTGGGTCATGGCCACAATCGATTGAGACTAACCTCATAGCCTGCGCCATATTGTTTACAGCTATTGCAATTATTCCTCTAGCAACCTTGGTAATACTTAGATTCATTTCTTTTGAAAGTTTTTCAAGAGACTTTAATGCTAACTCTTTTTTTAGTTTCAAATATCCTCCCAATGGAAATTCTTGGACCATTCTTCCTAAAACTAGATTAGCATCTGTAATGGTAGGGTTTATTCCTCCAAGGCCATAACAGGCAGGTCCGGGATTTGAACCTGAACTTTGGGGTCCTACTTTGAGAATTCCTGCACCGTCAAGATACGCCAAACTACCACCACCTGCTCCAATTGATCTTACATCTATTGTATTTAAAGCTATTGGAATTCCATACTCCAATTCTTCTCTTGAAGAGTAAGATGGTTCACAATTTGGAATGAAACCTGTTTCAAAACTAGTTCCACCCATATCTGCTATAATAATATGTTTTTGTTTTGTAATTTTACCAATGTAACTGGCTGAAATAACTCCTCCAGCAGGCCCAGATTTTACAAGTCTTGCAGGATTTTCACTAGCTGCTGTTGCAGTCAAAGCACCTCCATTAGCTTGAAGGATTTGTAATCTTTTGATCCCTAAGTCAATACCCTTGTTGTTTAAATCTTTGATATAATGATGAAGTATTGGCTTAAGATAAGCATCTATTACAGTTGTACTAGTTCTAGCAAATTCACCCCATTTTGGTAAAACATCATAAGAAATAGAAACAGAAATATTGGGATCCATTTCCTTAATAATATCCCTAATACGCTTTTCATGTTCAGGATTCATAAAAGAAAAAAGAAAAGCTACAGCTATAGCTTCTACTTTTTTATTAATCAATTTTTGTATTTGTTCTCTAGCTTGCTTTTCATTTAATGATTTATCTACTTCTCCATTTGCTAATACCCTTTCATCAATTCCTAATCTTAATGATCTGGGTATTAATGCTTCAGTTTTTTTCCAATGAAGATCAAAGTGATCAGGTCTTGTGATTCTTTGGGTTGCTATTAAATCTCTAAATCCTAAAGTTGAAAGTAGCCCAACATTTGCACCTTTTCTTTCTATCAAAGTATTTGTTGCTACTGTTGTTCCATAAATTAGAAGATCTATATTTTCTGTATCTATACCAGCTCTATGAGATGCTTCATTAATAGCTTTTGCTGGGTCAGAAGGAGTGGAGAGTGCTTTTCCAACTTTGAGATCATTATCTTTTTTATTTACACCAACAAAGTCAGTGAAAGTTCCTCCAGCATCTGCACCACAAATTACGCCATATTGGTTTTTCATTTTTTCCTCACTGAAAATTGAAAGTAACACTATTAAACAAAAAAAAATATAAAAAATCAAAATAATTTTTTAACCTTGAAATGAAAGATTATATAATTATATATAATAACATAGCGCTCAATGAGGCTATATTTATAAACTTGCTTAAAATAAGGAGATTAATTATGACTTTTATTACGACACCATTTATGCGATCATTTGTTGGATTTGATAACCTTTTCGACGAATTGCAAAAAGTTTCTTCAACCAAAGAAAATAGTTATCCAGCTTTCAATATAGAAAAAACAGGAGATAATTCTTACGAAATTTCCTTGGCGTTAGCTGGATTTGACAATAAAGAAATAAATATCGAACTTGACCAAAGAATATTAACAATTAAAGGAAACAGTTCAGATAAAGATATAAATAGAAACTTTATTCATAAAGGTATTGCGAAAAGAGCTTTTACAAAACAATTTCGTTTAGCTGAAAATGTTGAGGTTAATAGCGCAGAATTCAATGACGGAATTCTTTCCATTAAATTAACTAAATTTGTACCTGAAGAAGAAAAACCTAAACAAATCAAAATCAAGTCTTCTAACCATAATCAAAAAATTATTAACTAACCATCAAAAGTGTTAGGGTCTTTAAAGCCCTAACACTTAAAGCATTGCTTTTTCAAGTTGTTTTCTCGCATTTTCAAGTTGCTCAAGTAAATCTTCAATAAAATTCTCTGGAAGAGAAAAATTATCCAACACATCTTCAGTAGTAAAATGGATATTAATATAACCTATAATATCTTCTAAGTCTTCTATAAGACGTTCTGGTATAGTTATGTCAGTATTTTGAGACACTAATTCCCTCCAAAATATTTTTTTTATTGAAGATAAAATCAATTAAATTTCATAACGACATTATTTTTTTTTTGTTTATTCAAATAGAAACTTTAATTTCTTAATTTTTTTTGTTAGTTATGTTAAACTACAATATAATCAAAATAAATTAAAATGCTTTTTAAAAAAATGATAAATACCAAGATATATTTTTTTTCTTTTCTAATCGTATTAGTCTCTTTTTCGAATGTTTTTTCTTACGACACAACTGCAAAGACAGCAATTATAAAAGATATTTCCACTAATACAATTCTTGTTCAAAAAAATGAAAATTTTCAAATTCCTCCAGCTTCAATGTCAAAACTAATGACCTTAGTAATGATTTTTGATGGTTTAAAAAATAATAGAATAAATCTGAATGACAAATTAAGAGTTTCAAAAAAAGCTTCTCTTAAAGGTGGATCAAAAATGTTTTTAAGAGAAGGAGAACTTGTAAGTATAGAAAATTTAATTAAAGGTATAATTGTTCATTCGGGAAACGATGCTTGTATAGTAATAGCAGAAGGACTTTCAGGTACAGAAGAGAGTTTTGCAAATGATATGAATAAATTTGCTAAAATTATTGGTTTAAAAGATTCTTTTTTTAAAAACTCTACTGGATGGCCTGAAAAAGATCACGTAATGAGTGCTAGAGATTTATTATTTCTTTCAGAATATATCATTAGAAATTATTCTAAATATTATTTTTATTTTTCTCAACAAGACTTTACATGGGATAATATTACTCAAAAAAATAGAAATCCTATTTTAAACTCAGGATTAGGAGCTGATGGATTAAAAACGGGTCATACTGAAGAAGCTGGATATGGTTTAGTTGGATCAGCAAAAAGAGGAGATAGAAGAATTGTTTTTGTTATTACTGGAATGAACTCTAAGAAAGAAAGAGAAAGAGAAGCAGAAAAAATAGTTAATTGGGCATTTAGAAATTTCGAGGCGATAAGTCTTTACAATAAAGGAGAAAATATTTCCAGTTTACCAGTTTGGCTTGGAATTAAAGACAAAATAAATTTGACTACCTTAGAAGATGTAAAGGTTTTAAATAAAATTGGAGAAAATCCTAATTTTATTTCTAAGATAGTATTTAATGAAGATATAAAAGCTCCGATAAAAAAAGAAGAAATTACTGGTGCAAAATTAATTATAACTTTAGCTTCGCATGATTATTCTAATGATTTTGTCAATAAAGAATACCAGTTAGTGGCAAATGAAGATATAAGAAAAGGAGGAATTTTAACAGAAATGAAATTTGCTTCTATAAAAATTTTCAACTTAATATTAAAAAAACTAAAGTTTAAATCATGATAGAAAAAAATTTTATAACTTTTGAGGGAATAGATTGTTCAGGAAAGTCTACACAAGCAAAAATTTTAGTGGACGAAATCATAAAAAATAATAAAGAGGCATTCCTTACTAGAGAACCAGGTGGTTCGATTGGTGGAGAAGAAATAAGAGAGTTATTGGTAAAAGGGAAAAAGGACAGATGGTCTCCAGAAACAGAGATACTCCTTTTTTCAGCAGCAAGAAGAGATCATTGTGAAAAGATAATAATACCTAAATTAAAAAAAAACATCATAGTTGTAAGTGACAGGTTCTATGATAGTACCAGGGTATATCAAGGAATAAAAAATGAAAAATTAAAAAGAATAGTTGAAGATTTGCATGATTTAATTATACCAATTAAACCATTTTTAACATTTATAATTGATATAGATCCTAAAGTAGCTTTCCAAAGAATGGAAAACAGGAATTCTGATGAAAAAAGATTTGAAGACCTAGGAATAAATTTTCAAAAAAAAGTTAGAGAAGGGTTTAGAAGATTATCTCATTCTAATTCTGACAGATTTGTACTTCTTAACGGAAATAGAAAAGTTGACGAAATTTCGAAAGAAATTTTTAAAATTTATAATGAAAGATGTTTATGACTGCACAAAACGAAAAACAAGAAAATTATACTTTCGTTCATGGTCATGATAAAATTTTACATTCATTAAATAATAAATTACAAAAAGACAAATTAGGGCACGCTATAATTATTTCTGGAAAAAAAGGTATTGGAAAATGTCTTATAGCAAAAAAATTTTCGGAATATTTAATAAGTTTCAAAAGTCCCCTCAACAATTTATCACATAAAAAAACAATAAAATTAACAAACATATTTTATTGTGAAAAAAAATTGAATGACAAAGGAAAATCAAACAAATTTATCTTAATAGAAGATATAAGGAAACTTAAAAAATTTTTTGAGATGTCTTCGACTAATAAATCATGGAGAGTAGCTATAATTGACTCAGCAAATGATTTAACAATTTCTGCATCTAATGCACTACTAAAATTAATCGAAGAACCTCCAAAAAAAACACTAATCCTTTTAATTACTCATAGACTGCAAAACTTGAGCATGACTTTGAAGTCAAGATGCGAAATTTTAAGATGTGAACCATTAAATGAAGAAGATATAAACTTTATTCTTAACAAAACTGATAATAATTTTTGTAATTTGCTAAGTGAAAATAAAAAAATTATACTGTCATTATGCAATGGATCTCCCGGAAAAGCAAAGAAATTTTTGAGAAATAATATTTTTGATCATTATAATACATTAATTTTGTCTTTTAATTTAAAATTTATTTTTGATAGGGAAATAATACATAATATGTTGAATAATTTGTTAGAAGATAAAAATAAAGAAGAAACTTACTCTTTAATAGAAGACATCATTGTAGTTTTCATTTATAGGTTAACAATGTTTTTTTATAGAAAAGAATTTTTTTTTATTAATGATAATGAAAAAAAATTATTTCTCAGATTAAAAGAAAATAAAGTTAACTTTAAATTTTTACCAGATTTATTGAATATAATTGAAAAAAAGTTTGAAAAATCAAAAAGATTAAACTTAAATGAAAAGCAAACAATTATATTAGCTTTGATAGACATAGAGAAAAAATTTAAAAATGGATAGTTATTTAATCGATAGTCATTGTCATCTTGATTATTTTGATTTCTCTTTGGAATTAGATCAAGTAATTTTTAGAGCAAAAAAATCAGGTGTTAAACAAATTCTCACAATTTGTACAGAACCAGAAAAATTAAGCAAAATTATACAAATTTCTGAAAAATACAAAAATGTCTTTTTTGCTGCAGGATTACATCCACTTAATGTTGGTAAAGGCACCCACTTTACTTTTTCTGATTTAATTGAAATTTCTAAACATCCCAAAATGATAGGTATAGGAGAAACCGGTTTAGATTTTTTTTACTCTAAGGATAATAAAGAGGAACAAATTAAAAATTTTGAAATGCATATAGCTGTTTCTCAGAAAACAAAAATTCCGCTAATAGTTCATTCAAGATCTGCAGATAATGACATGATCAAAATCCTTTTAAAAAACTTCAAAAAAAAAGAATTTAATTGTGTTATGCACTGCTTCAGTTCTGGAGAAAACCTTGCAAAGACAACGACAAAACTTAATTTCTATGTATCTCTTTCTGGTATTGTTACATTTAAAAAAAGTGAAGAACTAAGAAAGATTATTAAGAATATTCCAAAAAAACTTATATTATTAGAAACAGATAGCCCTTATTTATCTCCAGTTCCTCTTAGAGGAAAAAGAAATGAACCGTCTCACCTTATGCATACTTGTGAATATTTATCAGATTTTTTTGATCTTGATATAAACGAATTTAAGGCTTTAACTACATCAAACTTTTATGAACTATTTAAAAAAGCAAAAAAATATGAAAAAGAAAAACTATAAATTTACAATACTTGGATGCGGTTCTTCTGGTGGAGTTCCAAGAATTGGAAATGATTGGGGTAAATGTAATCCATCAAATCCAAAAAATTCACGCTTGAGATGTTCTTTATTAGTTCAAAAACAGGATAAATTAGGTACTACAAATATTTTAATTGATAGTGGTCCAGATATGAGACAACAACTTCTTAAAGCAAATGTTTCTAAACTAGATGCAGTAGTTTACACTCACTTTCACGCTGATCATGTAAATGGTATTGATGATTTAAGAATGGTAGCTATTAATGTAAAAAAAATAATACCAATATGGGCGGATCATAAAACAGAAAAAAAACTTAAAAGATCATTTAATTATATTTTTAATACTACTGAAGGTAGTAAATATCCCCCAATACTCAATTTGAATATAATTAAAAGTTTTTTTAAAATAAGTGGACTTGGAGGAGATGTTAACTTTATTCCTTTTAAAGTAAACCATGGTGAAATTAATGCTTTAGGATTTAAAATTGAAAATATTGCCTACATTCCTGATGTTTTGGATATTCCGCAAAAAACTTTTTCTTTACTCAAGAATTTAGACGTTCTAATAATCGATGCGCTTAGAAGAGCTCCACATCCTTCTCATACACATCTTGAAAAAACTTTATCTTGGATTGAAAGGCTTAATCCAAAAATTAGTTACCTAACAAATATGCATAGCGACTTGGATTATGATGAAGTTATGAAAGAAATTCCTAAAAATGTTTTTCCAAGTTTTGATGGACTAGAAATAGAGTTAACGTATTGATAATTTCACTTTTAAATATCATTTTACCTGTTTTCTTTATAATTGGTGTTGGATTTTTTTGTGCAAAAATTAAACTTATTAATTCTTCTGGTGTGGATCAATTATTAAAAATTTCGCAAAACATCTTTCTTCCCCTTTTCCTTTTTTTGAGTGTAAGTAGAATCGACCTTAATCACTTGTTGGACATAGAGTTATTAATTAGCTTCTATGTTGGAGCTTTTTCATGTTTTATTTTAGGGCTTTTAATTTCAAAAGTTTTTTTTAAATCTAGTAATGAACAGGCAATACTTATCGGTTTTTGTGCATTATTTTCTAATTCTGTTATTATGGGTCTTCCAATTACAGAATTAGCATTTGGTAAAAAAGCTTTAGAAGGAAACTTTGCAATAATTGCTTTCCATGCACCTTTCTGTTACATTTTGGGGATAACATTTATGGAGGTATTTAAACAAGAAAATAATACTAACAATGAAGTTACCAGAAAAATTTTTAAACTAATTTTTTCAAACAGTTTAACTATTGGAATAATTTTAGGATTCTTCTTTAATTTTTTTCAAATTAATATCCATATATCCTTGCAGAAAGCTTTAGATATGATTGCTATTGCGGCCATTCCGTTGGCATTGTTTGCGCTTGGTGGAGTTTTAATAAGATACAAGATATATAATCAATTTTCTAAGATACTAGTAATAACAATGCTATCATTAATATTTCATCCTTTGATAACATTATTTTTATCTTCAAATATTTTTAACCTTAAAATAGAATACGTTAGGAGTGCTGTCATAACTGCTTCTATGGCTCCAGGTATTAACGCATTTTTATTTTCTTCAATGTATAATAATTCGAAAGACATTTCAGCAGGTGCTGTTTTGATTTGTACACCCCTAACAATTTTTTCAACATCATTTTGGATTTTTATTTTAAACAACTTAAATCAATAAAAATGTTCAGACAAACTTTCCAAGACATCTTTTTTTTCTTGAACTGTTGAAACTATAGAAATTTTGGATGCGTCTGAATAAACTTTCTTTTCTATTTCAAATATTTTATTTTTAAGTTTTGTTTCCAATTCAATGTATTTTTTTTCCTTTGCTAGAATTAATTTTTGAGAAAGATCTCTAATAATTTCCTTTTTATTCTTTTGAAAATTAAAATATTGGATTATCCACATTATAAAGAGATAAGCCATAACTATAAAAAAAATTGATCCTCCAAGCATTGACCAATATCCAAAGTCTGGACTAAAGAGTTTTTTATCAAAATATGCAATATAACCAATAAAAACAACTATGCATGATAGTAACATTAAAATACTACTTAAACCTAACTTAGTAGCAATGTTACTTTTTGGAAGTAATTTATAATCTTCAACAATTGTAAGATGATCTTTGTCTTTTAAGTTTTTTAAAAATTGTTGTTCAGAAATAATATTATCTTTATACTTGTTAATCTCTAACCTAATTTCTTCAGGGATTTCAATAATTGACTCAATCCCTTGATTCTTAGCTTCATTAAGTTCGATGATATTGCTGGCATTTTTTCCTACCTCCAATATTTTTAAATGAAAATTTTTTCTTTTTATTTCATTAAGAAGATTAAGAATTTCTTCAATTTTATCCTCTTCAACACCATCAATTTCTAAAGTATCATCAGATTTATTTTCTAAAAATGGTACAATGCTTTTGTAAAAGAAACTTTCCTTTCTGACTGAAAGTTCGAGTTCTTCCACTATTTTTGCCAATGAATTTAATTTTGGTATCATTTAAATCCTAAGATATTTTTTTATATTTTATTCAAAATAAATCATTAACCATTTTAAAGATATAAAAATATGTTTTCGATTTATATATGTATCAAATTTATAACATAAAAAAATAATTATTTTATCGTACAAATTTTAACAAATTCTTTCACAATACAATCAATTTTTTTGAAAATTAAATCCTCATCTTTAAAGTTTCTGTTATAATATTCCACATAAATTCTCAATAAATAGTTTTTTGAATTTGTTCCCGACTTTCTTACTACCATCCTTAAATTTTTATCATTAAAAAAAATCACTTTTCCTTGATCTCTGTAATATTCCTTTTCTACTGGATCAAAATATTCAAAATCAATAATTTTTTTTATTCCTATTTCTTTAAACTCATGATTATTAATTGAAAAATTTTTCATAATCCTGAAGATGTAGTTTAATTTTTTTAAAGTTAAAATATCAAAATCATACCTTTTTGAAAAAAATCTACCATATTCCCTCCAGTGATTTTCTACTACCTGTTTAACAGAGTTTTTAGTAATGGCTAAAATAGATAACCAAAAAAGAATAGCCCACAAGCCGTCTTTTTCTCTAATATGATCAGAACCTAATCCAGCACTTTCTTCTCCACAAATTGAAACTAATCCATTATCAAGTAAATTAGAAAAAAATTTCCAACCTGTTGGAGTCTCAAAAACTTTAAGGTTTCTTTTTTGTGCCACCTTATCTAAAGCTTTAGAGGTTGGAAATGATCGAGCTACTCCATTCAAAGGTTTTTTAAGATTTAAAATTTTATCTGAATAATGAACAATAATTGCTAAACTATCTGAAGAACTTAATTCAAAATTTTTTGAAATAATTAAATTTCTATCTCCATCGCCATCTGAAAGAGCTCCCATATCATAAAGTGAATTTTCATTAAATAGTTTATAAAATTCCTTAGCATTTTCAAAACATGGGTCAGGTTTTAATCCTCCGAAATCCTGTTTCGGAAAAGAATTCAAAATATACTTTTCATCTAATTCAAGAATATCACAAAAAATTTTTTTTGCGTATGGACCTGTAACACCATTCATTGCATTAAATATAAATTTAAAGTTACTTTTGAATAACGATTTTATTAAACTAAAATCAAAAATATTTTGCAAAAAATTAACATAGTCTTCAACAGGATCAACTATTTCAATTAATGTATTATTAATCTTAAAGGTTTTTTTTTGATCGATATTAATTTTTGTTTTTATGTCAACTATTTTAAAAAAAGAAATATTCAAAGTCTCTTTAGATATTTTTTCAATCCATTTTTGAACAATAGGGCCACCATTTGATGAATTAATTTTTATGCCAAAATCTCCATTTTTACCTCCAGGATTATGACTAGCAGAAAAATTTATACCCCCATCAGATTTGTTGTGTTTTATAAGGTAAGAAAGTGCAGGAGTCGAAAATATTCCATTTTTGCCCAAAATAATTTTCTTTACATTATTTGCAATACAAATTTTTAAAGTTATCTCTATAGCTTTCTTTGAGAAATATCTTCCATCACTTCCAATTAAAATTTCAGAAGAAGAAGAAAATAATTTAGAATTAAAAATTGATTGAATATAATTTTCTAAAAAATTCTTTTTTTTAAAATCACTCACACTTTTTCTTAATCCAGAAGTTCCAGCTTTTTGATTTAAAAATGGGAGTGTTTTTAAATTATTTACTTCAAATTTCATTTAATAACTATGTTTTAACAATTTTAAGTAAAATAATATATTTTTTTAAAACTTACTATAAATAAAATTTTTAAATTAGATTTTTAATAAATTTTTATTTATAGTAATTGAAATTAAGGAGAGAAATAATGAAAAAAATTAAAGGACCTGGTATTTTTTTAGCACAATTCATAAGCGATAATGAACCATTTAACAATTGGGAAAGTATTACAAAATGGGCTAATAATTGTGGATATAAAGGTGTTCAAGTACCAACCTGGGAAAAAAAAATATTTGACCTTGAAAAAGCATCAGAAAGCAAAACTTATTGTGACGAAATAGTCGGAATTGCTAAAAATAATAATATTGAAATTACTGACCTTTCTACTCATCTTCAAGGTCAGTTAGTTGCTGTTAATCCTGTTTATGATAAAGCTTTTGACGGATTTGCTGATCCATCAGTTAGAAAAAATCCAAAAAAAAGACAAGAATGGGCAGTTTTACAATTAAAAAAAGCTATAAAGGCTTCCTTTAATCTAAATCTAAAGAATTTGGCAACTTTTTCTGGTTCTCTTGCTTGGCCTTTTATTTATCCATGGCCACAAAGACCAACCGGTTTAATTGAAACTGCATTTGATGAACTATCAAAACGTTGGAAACCAATTCTTGACTTTGCAGATAATTATGATGTCAACATTTGTTATGAAATTCATCCTGGAGAAGATTTATTTGATGGAGAAACATTTGAAATGTTCTTAAATTATGTAAATAATCATAAAAGATGTAACATGCTTTATGACCCTTCCCATTATTTATTGCAATGTTTAAATTATTTAGATCATATAGACATTTATAAAGAACGAATTAAGATGTTTCATGTCAAAGATGCTGAATTTAATCCCAGCGGAAAACAGGGGGTATATTCTGGTTATCAAAATTGGACTAACAGAGCGGGTAGATTTCGTTCCATAGGGGATGGTCAAGTGGATTTCAAGTCAATTTTTTCAAAATTGACAGCTTATGATTATGATGGTTGGGCAGTTGTAGAATGGGAATGTTGTATGAAACACCCTAATGACGGAGCAATTCAAGGAGCAGAGTTTGTTAAAAATCAAATTATAAATATTACTGATAAGTCTTTTGATGACTTCGCTGACATGGGAACAAATAAGTCAGACAACCTTCAAATGTTAGGTATTGAAAATGAAAAAAATTAAACTTGGGATGGTAGGGGGAGGAGATGATTCCTTTATTGGAAATATTCATAGAATCGCCTCTAGAATAGATGACAAATATATTTTTGTAGCAGGAGCTCTTTCTTCGACAGAAAAAAAATCCATTTTATCTGGAAAAAAATTGGGATTAAATCCTGAAAGAAATTATAAAAACTTTCAAGAAATGGCAAAAAATGAAAGTATTTTAAAAGACGGAATTGATGTTGTTTCCATAGTTACGCCTAATAACATACACTATGAGGCTGCAAAAGCTTTTTTAGAAAAAGGGATCCATGTAATTTGTGATAAACCATTAACGTCTACTTTAGAAGACGCGAAAAAATTATACGAAATTTCAAAAAAATCAAAATGTCTTTTTATGTTGACTCATAATTATACTGGATACCCATTAATTAGACATGCAAAAAAAATAATTAAAGATGGAGAGATAGGAAAAATTAGAGTTATTCAAGTTGAATACCCCCAAGATTGGCTTTCATATGAAAATAAAATCAAACAAGCTTTGTGGAGAACAAATCCAGAAAAATCTGGACAAGGTGGATCAATTGGAGATATTGGAACTCATGCTTTTAACTTAGCATATTTTATTTCTGGATTAGAAATAGAAAGCATATCTGCAGATCTTCATACCTTTGTAAAAAATAGAAAATTAGATGATAATGCACATATTCTTTTAAGATATAAAGGTGGAGCAAAAGGAATGTTATGGTGTAGTCAGGTATCTCCGGGTAATGAAAATGCACTTAAAATTAGAGTTTTTGGAGAAAAAGGCGGTATTGAATGGTCTCAAGAAAATCCAAATCATCTTTGGTTTAGTAAATTAAATGAACCAAAACAACTTATAACTAGAAATGGAGCAGGTTTTGATCAATCACTCAGTAGACTCTGTCGCATACCTCCTGGTCATCCTGAAGGTTATCTAGAATCATTCGCAAATCTATATCTTGAATTCGCTGAAACCCTAGATGAAAAAAAAGATAAAATGATAAAAAACAAAGATATTTTTTTTCCTTCATTAAGAGATGGGCTAAACGGAATGGAATTTATAAATTCATGCATAATTTCCTCACAAAATGATTCTAAGTGGGTTAAGGTTAATAACCATCTTTAAAAGAATAAATATTCATTTGAAAAAATTTATTTTTTGGTAAAAGGATAGCAGAAGGAAAATTTTTATTATTTGGTGAGTTAGGCCATGATTGAGTTTCCAAACAAAACCCTGATCTTGGAGAGAAATTTTTATTTGTACTTTTAAGTTTTTTTAAATTATGTCCTGTATAAAATTGAACTCCTGTAGCTGAAGAATATAGTGACATAGAAAAATTAGAAATAGAACTTTTAACAAAAGCTATTTTTTTAATTTTGTTAGTATTTTCAAAACAATAATTATTATCAATATTTAATTGGTTAATTTTCTTTAGTGTTTCGAAATCGTATTTTGTATTTTTTACAGACAAAATCTCTCCAGTTGGTATGCAATCATTATCAGTGGGAAGAAACTTATTCGAAAATATTTTAACAAAATGGTTGTTTATTTTTCCTGAATTATCTAAGCAAAAATAAGTATGATTTGTAATGTTACAAAGAGTTGTCTTATCAGTAGTTCCTAAATAAATAATTATTAATTTATTATCAAAAATAATAAAAATGCAATTGGCATACAAATTACCTGGAAAACTACCAACAATTTCTTTATCAAACAGACCTAAAGAAACAAAATTTTTTCCGAAATTCAAAACATTCCAATTTTTGAAATTAAACCCATGTTTTCCTGAATGCAAAATACTTTTTTCTTTGTTATTACTATAAAAATTATAATTTGTTTTATTTAATTTTATTGTATTATTTGTTAATCTGTTAGCATATCTTCCTACAGTACACCCCAAATAATTTTCATCGTTTATATAATCAATATTTTTTTTATACTTTAAAATTAAAGAACTTTTATTATTTTTAAATTTCAGATCTCTTATAGTTGCTCCTAAAGTAGAAATATTGGCTATTAAAAATCTACTTTCTAAGTTAAAATTACAAATATTTAACTCTTTTCCTTTTACACACATTTTTTTTAAAAAATGATTATTCATAAGTTTTTTTTAATTTAAAATTATTTAGATTGTTTAATACTTGAACTAAAGGTATATCGAATTATAACAGTAGAATATTTTAAACGGAAACAAATATTATGAATATAAATAATTGTTATAATTTTAAAGACTTTAGAAAATTAGCAAAAAGAAAACTTCCATCTCCAATATTCAATTATATTGATGGAGCTGCAGATGATGAAGTAACATATAAAAGAAACACAGAAGCTTTCAATCAAGTAGATTTAGTTCCAAATGTTCTTAGAGGAGTTGAAAATATTGACTTATCAGTAGAGATATTTGGAAAAAAATTAGATTTACCATTATATTGTTCTCCTACAGCTATACAAAGACTTTTTCATTACGAAGGTGAGAGAGCAGTAGCTAAAGCTGCAAAAAAATATGGAACAATGTTTGGAGTGTCCTCTCTTAGCACTGTAAGTGTTGAAGAGATTGGGAAACTAATTGATACACCAAAAATGTTCCAATTTTATTTCCATAAAGATAGGGGGTTAAATGAAAATATGTTGGAAAGAGCAAAGAATGCAAAATTTGATGTTCTTGCTTTAACCGTAGATACTATTACTGGTGGAAATAGAGAAAGAGATCTTAGAACAGGTTTCACAATTCCTCCAAAACTTACTATGTCAGGGTTATTAAGTTTTGGCTTAAAACCAATGTGGGGAATAAATTATCTTACGAGTAAGAAATTTGAATTACCTCACCTTCAAGATTATGTTGGCGAAGGCACAAATGCTGTTACATCTATTGGAGCATATTTTACAAATATGTTAGATCAATCAATGAGTTGGAAAGATGCTGAGAATTTAGCTTCAAAATGGGGAGGACATTTTGCGTTAAAAGGTATCATGAGTGTTGAGGATGCAAAAAAGGCCGTTGACATTGGTTGCACAGGTATAATGGTATCAAATCACGGAGGAAGACAGTTAGACGGATCCAGAGCTCCTTTTGATCAACTTGAAGAAATAGTAGATGCTGTTGGTGACAAATTAGATGTTATTTGTGAAGGAGGAATTCAAAGAGGAACTCATGTATTAAAAGCCTTAGCATCTGGAGCTAAAGCGTGTGCTGGAGGAAGAATGTATCTTTACGCTCTTGCTGCTGCAGGAAAAAAAGGAGTTGAAAGAGCCTTAGGTCAATATAAATCAGAATTAGAAAGAGACATGAAATTAATGGGTTGTAAAAAGATTTCAGAACTATCTAAAAGTCATATAATTAAAAGATAATCATAAAGAAACGCT
>MDTG01160814.1_pt1 | contig 15631 bp, 18 predicted proteins | sample 811421 | NCBI WGS metagenome assembly MDTG01 (sample SAMN05326645, study PRJNA326480) | marine metagenome | isolation source: seawater | place: Pacific Ocean: South East | collected 2011
AACAACATAATCGTAAAAGAAATAGAAATCCAAACAAAGAAAACTTTTCATTTAATTATTGGAACTTTTAAATAATTAATTAATAGGGGGGTAATAATGGAAATATGGTTATTATTACCTTTATTCTCGGCATTAATAATGGCTTCTGTAAATGTAGTGGACAAATTCTTTGTTTTAGAAGGTGATGATAATTTAGACTACAAATCCTTTTGTTTATATAGCGGAGGGATGCAGATACTAATATTTTCTTTTCTATTTCTTGTTGACCCAATTAATTTAAATAAATTTTTCACTATCCAGTCATTAGTAGTTGTTATTTCTGGAATATTTTTTGGTTTAAGTTTGATTTTTTTAGTAAAAGCTATGGATATGGAAGAAATATCTAGAGTTGAGCCAATCTACTTGATCCATACGATTTTAGTGCCAATTATAGGACTATTTTTTTTGAATGAAAATTTATCACCTACAAAATATTTAGGAATAATACTTGTATTTACTTCTTCAATTTTTGCTTCCATTAGATGGGAGAAAAATTTCAAATCTATAAACAATAAAGCAATATTAAGTCTCATTGTTGGTGGTATCTTTTTTGCTATAGGTAGCATTTTGATCAAGCACTCAATCGATAAAAATTTATTTTCAGATTTACAAATCTTAAGCCTCAGGTCTTTTGGTTTATTTTTTGCTGCTGGGATTCCATTTATAAATAAAAATAATTTCAAAAATCTCAACATGTTCTTTAGGCATAAAAAGAGAGGTCTGGCTTTATTTGTATTTGAAACAATCTTCCCGCTCCTTAGTATGTATCTAATTGTTATTTCTTTAAATTATATTGAATTATCAATTGTTAATTCATTTAATGGTGCTAGGCCTATTTTTACAATAATATTTAGTACTATTTTGGCTTATGCAATCAAGAGAAATACTCAAGAAAAAATAGATAAAGTAAATATAAATATTAAATTTGTATCTGGCATATTGGCTTTATTTGGGATTATTTTATTAACTTAATAAGGGAAATCAATTTCATTATTTATAGCAAATTTTGCTTGATCGACACCAAAATCTTCTTGAAGCTGAATACTCAATCCTCCATCAATTACAAGAGAATGGCCAGTTATAAATGATGCATCATCGGAGCATAAAAATGCTACGCCATTTGCTATATCTTCTGGCACTCCAGTTCTCCTAACAGGGTATTGTTCTTCAAAAAACTTTAAACCGGACGGTATTTCTTTCCATCTTACTTCCATTTTTTCAGTAACTATGTGCCCTGGGCAAATTGCATTTACTCTTACTCCTAAAGGCCCAAAATCACATGCCATTTGTTTTGTCATTCCTATTACAGCGGATTTTCCAGCTTCATATATTAGGGCACCTTTTGACATAAGCAATCCATGTACAGATGAAATATTTATGATATTTCCATTATTTTTAATAAGCTCTTTCCCAGCATATTTTGCACCTAAATATATTGCTTTTTGAAGCATTGCTATTCCTTGATCCCAATTAGCCTCTTCAACCTCTAAAGCTGACCCACCAAAACTTGTATTATTTCCAGTTGAAAAAGCATTCTGAATCAAATTATCTATTCTTCCATATTTCTCTAAAGTAAAATTAACCATATTTTCGATATCTTTGGATTTTGAAATATCTGTTTTAATAACTTCGCATTCTCCGCCCGAATTGATAATTTTTTCAGAATTTTTATTTGCTGATTCTAAATCAATATCTGCAATAATAATTTTTGAACCTTTTTCTGCAAATTTTCTTGATATTCCTCCACCTATTCCTAATGCACCGCCAGTCACAATTGTTACTTTTCCTGAAAAATTCATTATTCCTCCTGAATAAAAAACATAATTAATATTAATAATTTATCTTTTTTAGATTACACTGAAAATATTAAATTGTTCATTTTATTATTGTGAAAAGATATAGAGGCAGAATAACCCCAACCCAAAAAGACATCTTGAAATGGATGTTAAAGAATTTAGTTTTGATTTCTAATGAAAAAATGCAAAGCACTGGCAATGAAAGATTCATGGATGAAGCTGATTTTTTAATTCCTTGGTCTCCAAAAGACTCATTTAATATAGATTCTAAGAATTATTTATCTAAAATTTCTTCTTCCTTAAGAATTCTTGAACAAAGAGGTTATGTAAAGAGACACCGAAATTCTCCAAAAGGTCCAATTGCATATGTTTCAATAACAAAGGATGGCATGTTTATAGCTAAAACATGGGCAAGAATATCTGAATCAAACGAAGAAGATGATTTTAAGAATTTTGACGACATCGAGAAGGGCTTTGAAAGGCAAGACTCAGATACTTATGAACAATGGAACCAGGAAAGGGAAGAGATTTAATTATCTCTTTTCTGTGAAGTGTTTAAGCTGATCTATAATTAAAGGCAAAATTTCACTTATACTTTTTGGATTGCCTGGAAGATTGAAGATAAATGTATCACCTCTTGTCCCTGCTGTTTGCCTACTTAAAATGGCATTCTTTGAATGCTTAATTGACACTAATCTCATATATTCCCCAAAACCAGAAAACTCTCGTTCAATAACTTCTAATGTTGCATCTGGGGTTACATCTCTGTTAGAAGGGCCAGTGCCACCTGTCGTTACAACAATATCCAAGTTGTCTTGATCACAATACTCAATTAATTTATTTATAATTTTTTCTTTAATATCAGGAATAATTTCTTTTTTCAAAATACTAAAATCTTGGTCAATTGAAAATATTTTTTCAATTTCTGGTATGCCTTTATCCTCATAAACTTTTTCAAAAGCTCTATCAGAAACACTAATTATTCCTACATTTATCATAAATCTCTATATAAAATACAAATTTTATTATACGATAAATTTTTATTATCCACGTAAGTAAAGGAATTTAAATGCCCAATGTTGATTTGTCTATCCTAAACGATCTTACTGCTTTTGATTCAGCAACTGTTCAAAATGCCGCAATAAGAATTAGAGGATTCATTGCAGAGTCTGATGACTATTCTGGTTCAACTATTAAAAGATATACAGGTGAAATGCCAACCATTGTAGGCATAGCAACTACAATCAAATGCAAAGCACTACATGAACCAACAGAATCTGAAGGTACTGTTACTTGGAAAGAATATTATGAAAAAATATCTTCAATTGAATTACCATTTATTTCCATTTTTGAAGACATTGATAGCCCAAAGAACAGAGCTGCAGTTTTTGGAGATAATATGGCATTCATGCATGCTTGTTTAGGTGCTGTTGGCATGGTTGCGAGCGGTGCTATAAGAGATGTTCCTGGTATTCAAAGATCAGGTATAAGTGTCTGGGCGGAAGGTCGTGTGCCTGGTCATGGACCTTTCAATGCTATTTCTTTAGGAGAACAAGTCAATGTTTCAGGTCTTAATATAAATGAAGAAGATATACTAGTTGCTGATGCTGATGGAATTACTAAAATAGAAAATGAAATACTGAAAGACATAATTAAAGTCTGCGAGGAAGTAAGAAAAGATGAAGCAAGGACCCAGAAATTCTTTTCAGTAAAAGATAAAACTAGGTATAAGTCTTGGACTACTCAAGGTTATACTTAAGATTTTAATGATCTAAATTTTGGCGAAATTAAATAACATGCCAAATGAACAATAACAAGGCAAGCAGACCCTATAAAGATTGTTGGGTTAATTCCTATTGTGTCTCCCAATGCTCCGCCAACAATAAATCCTAGGCCGTAAAGTTGAATGAAAGTAAAAAAAAGTCCCACAACTCTTCCTTTATGTTTGTCGTCTGGAAGAGTTTGGAGAAGAATAATTATTACTGTAAACCAGATCACATGAAAAAACCCTCCAAGCCCCAAAAAAAACCCTGAAAGAATAATTGATTTTGAAAATGCTAAACCAATTAGAGTTAAAGAATAACCTGTTATGCACATAACTAAAGCCCTTGAATTTCTAAATAGATTTTGAGCTAAAGGCAATACTATTGATCCAAGCATTGCTCCAAGAGCACCGGTACTTAGCAATATTGCATAACCTGTTGATCCTGTGTTCAATACATCTTTAGATATCCTTGGTATGAGAGGTTGAGTTAGCCCCCAAAATAAAATTGTTGAAGTTAAAATTAAGAGTATCCTGATATTTATAAAATTATATGAATATGCAATTCCGTCTCTTAAAGTTTTTTTGCTTGCATCCTCTTTGCTTTCTTCCTTATCTGCTTCTCTAAAATTAAGAAAAAATAAAACTGCAAACAATACACTTAAAAGATGCACTCCTGGCATAGAAAAGAAAATAAAAGTATCTTCAATTGAAGTAAAAAATATTGCTATTATTGGGGGCCCTGCTGTACTTAAAACTTGATTTACAAATTCCATTATTGAGTTTCCAAGTGTCAAATATTTAAATGTTGCTACATCAAGAATTAGGTTTCTTGCTGCTGGAACTTCAACACCTGCCTGAATACCAATACCAAAAAAGCATAAAACAACAATAGGTAGCGCATAAAAATCTAAGTGAATGCATAGAGCAACCATAAAAAAAAGGAATACGGAAACAATTCTTACTGATAAAAATATTTTTTTTCTGGAATATTTATCTGCAAGTTGTCCGCCAAAAGGAGCCATAAACAATACTGTTAATGTAGGACTTGCAGCAACCAATCCAACAATAGTAGTTGAATTAGTTTTTTCTAATACCCACCAATTAATTAAATAGTTTCTAATTACCCAGCCAGAAAAGGCAAAGCCATTAGCAAGCATTAAATATGTAAAAGTTTTACTTAAAACAGGATTCATAGGTCAATATTGCAACGTTACGCAATAGATTTCAATAGGCTAATGTTTCAAATAAATTAATTTTTATTTATTTCCATTTTATTGTGCAGCCAACTGCATCAGTTGAATCAATTTTAGGGTCATTTCCAGAAATCAAACTTTCGATAGCAACTTCAAGATATTTTTGTTTAACTTCACTTTCATTTTCGTAGTTATCGTCAATTGTGCCTTGATATTTTAAAAGTCCAATTTCATTAAAAAGAAATACTTCTGGAGTTCTTTCAGCTCCATACATTTTGGCAACTTCTTGAGTTTCATCATATAGATAAAAGAAATTAAAACTTTTTTCCGAATACCGTTCTTTCATTTTTTCAAAACTGTCTTCAGGATAATTAACTGCATCATTAGAGCTAATCATAATCACTGAAAGCCCACTTGATTTAAATTTTTCTTGAATATTTATAATTCTATCTTCCCAAGCTTGGGCATACGGACAATGATTACAGCTAAAAATAACAAGTTTATATTCACCTAAGCCTTGCATATCAAGGCTAATATTTTTACCTTCAGTCGAGGGTAAAAGAAAATTTACATATGGGTCATTTATTTTTAAATTAGACATTATCTCTCCTTTAATACTTTTTTTAATTTATTTATTGATGGCAATGGCGATAACCCTCCATCATCTTTAGTGAATGTTCTACAGTTGTCATACCTATATACATCTGAATCAATCTCTTCAAATTGATTATTATTGATATAAATTGTGGGTGAACCTATAAATTTATATTTTTTTGCCTCAACTTCAGTTGATATTTGATAAGAAGCAATTTCTGCCTTCAGATCTAAATCAATTAAGACCTTTTTAATTCTTTTTAAAGCTGGCTCAAAAGAAGGGCATGATTCATTATAAAAAATTTGTATTTTTAAACTCATCCTAAAATTTTTCCTGAGCTCGCACTGTTTTCTTTGCCTATTTCCTTGAAGATTATTTCAACAGCACTAGGCTTGCACCCAGTTACCCTTACAAATGACTCTGTTATTTCTTTAGAGAGAATTTCTTTTTGGCTTTCATCTCTACCAGGAAACCATAAAACTTCTATATAAGGCATATTATAAAAACTTACCTTTTCCTTCTGCTATTTGACTTGCTGTGGGCCCTCTATGTTGATGAATATGTGAATGGTCACCTTCAAGCCTTTTTGCCATAACATTTGGGTCAACAGGCCAAGGCAAAACATTACTTATTTTTGCCCATTCTTCCCATTCAATACTCATTTCTTTTACCCTGTCCTTATCTTTAGCAGCTAAATTATTTAATTCTGTTCGGTCGTCATTCATATTGTAAAGTTCCCAATCACCTCCAAATTCTTTAACAAGCTTCCATTCACCTTTTCTTATCCCCTGATTTCCTTCATGTTCCCAATACATTGGCTTTTCCCTAGACCATTTATTTTTTAACAAGCCTAAAAAACTTTCACCTTCAAGTGGCTTTATATCATTTCCGTTATATTCACTTGGATAGTTTGCACCTGCAGCGTCAATGGAAGTTGCTGGAATATCCATGATATGTAATGGTTCTGATTCAATTCTTGGTTTATTAATTTCATTAGGCCAATGAGCTATTAATGGGGCGCTAATACCACCTTCGTGAATCCACCTTTTAAATAATCTAAATGGACTGTTGCTTACGTTTGTCCATGGTGTTTCATAGCTTTGAAAAGTAGTTCCAGGACCTGGCCTTAAGTTTGGTATATTACCAACTCTAACTGGTTCACCATTAATTAAATTTGTTTCCCATTGTGAAGTATTACTCCAGTCTCCATCTTCTTTCATTAATTCTGCGCAACCACCGTTATCTGACATAAAGAAAATTAAAGTATTTTCAAACTGATTATTTGCTTTAAGTGAATTTATTACCTTCCCAATTCCTTGATCCATGCTATCAATCATTGCAGAATAAGCGGCCATTTTAGAGTCTTCCCAGTCTGGGTATTTTGCTTCTTCCCAATCACCGACATCAGAATCTCTAGGAGAAATATCCCATTTTGAGTCTAAAATCCCAATCCCTTTCATTTCTTCATGTCTTGCAGTTCTGAAATAATCCCACCCTTTAAGATACTTGCCTTCATATTTAGCTATGTCTTCAGGTTTAGCATGAAGAGGCCAATGGGGCGCTGTATATGAAAGGTAAAGAAAAAACGGATTATCTTTTTCCATTGAACCTGAAATCATTTCACAGGCTTTCTTAGACATTGCATCAGTAAAATAGTAATCCGGATCATCAACATCAATAAACTTATCACCATCCATTAGGCTTTCAGGTCTAAAAAAACTTGATGCTGCATCCATAATTCCATAAAAATCATCAAAACCTCTTTGTTTAGGTGTAGGGTGATTATCTGATCCTGCTTCCCATTTTTCTTTTTCCCTAGGATCCCATGCTCCTCCAAGGTGCCATTTTCCTGAAAGATATGTGTCATAATTTTGCTGCTTAAGAACTTCAGCTACAGTAACACATTCATTGTTTATAAAACCTCTATAGCCTGGCGCTCCTAAATCTCCAGATAATTGTCCTACGCCAGCTTGATGACCTGTTAAGCCTGTCATCAATGATGCTCTAGAAGGGCTACACCTTGCCTGGTTATAAAATTGAGAAAACTTTATACCGTTATTCCCCAAGTTATCTATATTTGGCGTTTTGATCTCTGAGCCATAGCAACCTAAGTCAGAGTACCCTAAGTCATCAGCTAGAATTATTATTATATTTGGTTTTTTATTTTCATTAGTCATTTTTCCATCCTCCTAAAACATCTTTTGTAAATTGGTCCACTGCTTGAGAAATATCAGCAAATGTCACTATCCCAACAAGTTCTTCTGTTCCTGTCTCAATTACTGGCAAACGACTAATTCTTCTGTCTGCCATTACTCTTGCTGCCTCCATAACATCTGTGTCACTTTTGGCCGTATGAACTGGCGAAGTCATTACCTCATGAACAATTGAGTCATTTGGATTTTTTCCTGAACCTAAACATTTGGAAGTAATATCCCAAGTGGTAACAATCCCTTCAACATTTATCCCATTCATTACAACCAAAGAACCAACGTTAAGTTCTCTCATTCTTGCAGCGCAGGAAGTAATTGTTGCTGTTGAATTTATAGTGCCTACCTTACTAGTCATGATTTTATTTATTTTCAAAATACCCCTCGAGCAATTACTATCTATATCTAGTATAGAAAATTATTGGGATTTGAAAAGAGGCAATTTTATGAAAATTTTAATTACAGGCATCACGGGAAGAATAGGTGCTAACGTTGCAAATTTTTTTATTAATTCAGGGCATGAGGTAACAGGTTTCTCATGGAGCAAGGATCAGAAATTAGAAAAAATGAAAAAATTGGGTTGTAATATTGTTATTGGTGACCTAGAAAATTATGAAGATGTAAAAAGAGCTGTTGGAGATAACGAAGTTATATTTCATATGGGTGCAGCTTTTCAATCTGGAGGCCCATTTACTCCTAATCAATATTTCGATATTAACGTTAAAGGCACATTTAATATTTTAGAAGCATCTAAAAATAGTAAAAATTTAAAACATTTAATTGTCACTAGTACCGATTCAACTATTTCAAAATACCCAAAAGATGGAATCAAGGACCCAATTAGTGAATTTGACCTTCCTCAAAATTCAACAGACTGGTACGGGTACTCAAAAACTATTGCTGAGAATCTATGCAGAAGATATTACAATGCAGAAAAATTACCAGTATCCATATTAAGATTCTCAATGGTCTTTGGGAGATTTGAGGTATGCAAATGGGCTCAATTTTATACTGGGCATTTTATGGAATCGTTTAGAAATGATAAAAAAAATACGGACATATTTAAGTTGCTAGAAAAAGAAGTTTCAAAAGGAAATAAATTAATAATTCCTCGTAAAAATGGACTCTCCTGGAAAAAACATATTATCGACATAAGAGACATTATCCATGCTTATGACATGATGATTTGTAACTCAAATACATTTGGCTCAACTTATCAAATTGCTGGCCCAGAAAGTTTTAAATGGTCAGAAGTAATACCGGCTCTTTCAGATAAAATAAACATTAATTACTGTGCTGTAGATATACCTTCAACTCCAACTCATTATGAGTTTGATCTAAGTTCTTGCAAAAAGGATTTTAACTTCAATCCAAAATGGGATATTTTCTCAATGATTGATGATGAATTAAATTCAACGGAAGAAAACTTTGGAGACCTTATACCAACTGAAATGGATTTCAGGAGGGGCTTTCAAGCTTAAGCTTTTTGCTTCTCAAAATAACTGCTAAATAAACAATTATCATAATCACTCCAAGAAAACCCGGAAAATAAATTTTATTAACAAATGACGTTGTAATAAAAAATGTTGGAAGTAAAATGTTTGATGCAAAAGGAAACAGTGAGTTTCCCCAAGTCTTCCAAGGTAAAATGCTGATAAATAAACTAACTAGAAACCATCCAAAAAAATTCTCAAAAGGTACTCCATAAAAACCCGATGATTCACTGTTCCAAACCCAATATTCTAGTGGACCAGACATCAATGGGTCTATAAGTAAATCATAGTAAGTTGTAATAGAAGCAAAAATAAATGGAAAAAAAATCTTTTTGATATTCAGGTATGAAATCAGGTCTAATGCGAAGGACGAAACTATTATCCAGGCACAAACTAAAACAATAGGAACATCGAATATTTTAAAACCTAATTTGTCTGTATATTCATAACCACCATAAGGAAAAGATGTGATTACACCTAAAATTTCCGAAGAAAAACCAATTGCACCTGCTAGTAAAAGTAGCCCAATTGTTCGTATTTTTTGATTTATTGTGCATAGTATTGCAGCAGTAAATATGAAAACTGGAGGTGTCCATTCTGTATTTTTAAACATATCTTCATTTAAAAATTGAATTAGTATTCCGCCACAAAAAAGAATTATAAAGAAAATCAAAATTGAAATACTTATTGTTTTTTTAATAATCATTATTTACTAAATTTGTTGTAATTTTTGAAGATTTAAGAACAGTTGGTGTTCCTCCGCCCGGATGACTAGTCCCTCCTACATTATACAACCCCCTGATTCTATCTTTATTAGGACGCCTAAAAAAAGAATTTTTGTATCCATGAGAACTTTTACCATACAAGGAACCTCCAAATGAATTATGTTGATTCATAAAATAATTAGGAGATTGGATTTCTTTTACTTGAATATCATTATCATTAATATCATATCCATAGTATGAAAGCTTTTTAAAAATCTTCGCTGTAGATTTTTCTATTTCTTCGTCACTCCATTTATCTTTGGTAGATGGAGAATTAGCCATTATAAAAAGACTTGAACAGTTTTCTGGGGCGACTGTATTGTCGGTTATTGATGGGTTGCATAAATACACAGTAGGATCATTTGGAAAAATTTTCTTTTTAAATAAGTCATCAAATTCTTCACTGTAATTATTTGAAAATAAAATATTATGGTGATCAGAATCAATTTTCTTTTTAAGCCCTAAAAGAAGGATAAAGCCAGATAAAGAGTAATCATTTATATTTTCATTATTTTTTTGGTTTATGTAAGAACTTAAGTTTGAAATATCTGAATTATTAATAATTATATTTCCATCTATAGAAGCATTTTCAGTATCAACACCTTCGACTTTATTATTAGTAACTCTGATTTTTTTAATTTCAGTATTTTTTAATACTTCAACGTTATTTTTTTCTAATAATTTTTCTAAAGATTCTATTAATTTATAAATTCCACCTTTTATGTACCAGCTCCCAAAAGCATACTCAATATACGGGATGATAAAAAACATTCCTGGCGTCCTTTTTGGCGATGATCCTACATAGGTAGTATATCTTTCAAAAATCATTCTCATTTCAATTGATTTAAAAGTATTATTTGTTAATTTTTTATAATTGATTAAAGATTTAAGATATGGAAAACTCATTAAATCAGTCAGTTTTACATTATTAGGAAATTTACCCATCGGATAGTTTAAAAATGTTTTTTTTGATAGCTCATAAACTTTTGACCCAATATTCAAAAAGTTACAAAAACTTTCAAAATCTTCATTTATCTTACTTAATTCTGTTTTCATCCCTGAAATTGTGGAGTAATAATTAAATTTTTTCCCATTATCGAATAGGTATCTGCATGTCGGGTTTAAATTTGTTAACTCGATATGTTCGTCAAGATTTTCATCAATATCTGAATATAATTCATAAAAGTGTTGAGGTAATGTTATTAAAGACGGCCCTCTATCAAACTTAAAACCTTTTTCTTCGTAGGGATAAATTTTCCCGCCTAATTTAGAATTTTTTTCTATTAAAGTTACCTTGTAACCTAGCTTCGATAGCCTTAAAGATGTAGATATACCGCCTAATCCTGCTCCAATTACTATTACTTTATTTTTTGATTTATCTTCCATATTTTCTGGATTTCCATTTAACTCCACCTAAAAAATTATACTTTATAAATGAACTTATACTAATCAATAAAAATATGAATTCCGCAAAAAAATGAAATAATGATGACCAGATAGGGTGATTAAATTTCAAACTAAAAATTACTCTAATTAATAATAATATTAAACCTGAAATAAACATAAAAGTATTTTCTGTAAACTTAAGTATGTGCAAAGGTATAAATATCATTGGTAGGCTAAAAAAAATAAAGTTAAATATATGAAAAATTAAGAAATAAGCACTATTTTTAAAAGCAGGATAAGAATTTTTTTCAAAACCTAACCAGATACTCCTAAAACTATCATACATCCTTACTTTTATTATGTTGATCCCATTTATACAAACTGACATTTCACCATTTGATCTCCACTTCTTGGCTAATTCAGTATCTTCAAAAAGTGAGTTTCTAACTAAATTATGCCCAGAAAGCGAATCATATATTTTTTTATTAAATAATATGCAAGCTCCATGAGCGAGCCCGAGCGATGAAATTTTTGATTGACGTGAATAAATAGTAGGGAAAGTAGAAAAAACTAAAAAATTTAATAGAGGCATAAGAATTTTTTCTGAAATACCTTTCATTTCAATTTTAGGCCATGCAGAGACCATTGAATATTTTTTTTTCAATGCATACCCTAATATCTTTTCAATACCTTCATCCTGCAATTCAGTGTCTGCATCAATAAACAATATCCATTTTGAAGAAGCAAATTTTGAAAGTTGATAACACGCATATGATTTTCCTGACCAATTTTCAGGCTTCTTGCTACCTTTCTTTATAATTAATTTAGAATTTTTACTTCTTAATTCATTTAATATTTTCCAGGTATTATCATTTGAGTCATCATCTAAAACTATTATTTCTTTAATTAAATTATTTGATGTATTTAATGACGCTAAACATTTTTCTATATTTTCTTCTTCATTTCTTGCGGGTATTAAAATTGATAAGCTTTCATTTGTTATTTCATATGAAGATAATTGATTCCAGAATAAGATATTAACTATAGAGTTAAGTAATATAAGAACAATAAATATTAGAATAAATGCAGATAGATAAGTCATTTTTGACTAATGATTTCAATAATTTTTTCTGGAGCCTCTTCAATTGGCAAATGTCCGGCATTATTAATTTTAATAATTTTTAAATTTGGCCAGATTTTTGAAAAATAATTAACACTCTCTAAGGCACCCTTAAAAGTATTTTCACCATTAATAATTATTGGTTTACAACTAATTCCTTCCATTACACTTGTATTTTCGAGTTCAACTAACATTTTTAGGTAATTAATAGATGTTTCCTTATCGACATTTTTAAAAGAGGAGGTCATATTAGTGTCTTCTTTTCTCTTTTTTTTCAATGATAAATTTGTAAATATCCTTCCTAATGGATTTTGAAAAGTAATTGAGTATGCATAACTTCCGATTATTTTATTTGTAAATATTTTGAAATACCATGGTGCTTTTGAAAAAGGGTCAATCAAAAATAGATTGCCTACTTTTAACTTCTTTGATTTCGATAATAATATTGATATTAAAGCACCACTGCAATTGCCAAGAATATCTATTTTTTTATCAGTAATTTTATTAATTTCATCTGCAATTGAATCTACAATATTTTCTAAATCCCACACATTTGGTTTTTCAGATTTACCATAACCAGGAAGATCAAAATTTAGCATAGCAAATTCATCATTTGCATTTTTTTCAATTGGCAAGAAAGTTTTATTTGTTCCTCCCCAGCCATGAATACCAACAATTAATTTTTTATTATTTTTTCCAAATTTATTATGAAATATCACTTAGTATCCTTTCGCTAACAAGTTTTCCGCTGAGCGTAACCATTGGGAGTCCTGTTCCTGGGGTAGTGCTTGCTCCAACATAATATAATCCTTTTACCTTATCTGACATATTTCTATTTCTGAAAGGACCTATGTTGAACAAATTATGAGATGCACCAAAAGCAGATGTTTTGTAAAGCCCATATAGATCCCTCCATTTATCAGGAGTATAAATTTTTTCAAATTCAATATTTTCTGGTTTTAAGTCAATTCCATGGAAATTAAATCTTTCAAAAATTCTTTTTTTAATTTCCTTTGTCTTATTGCTAAATTTATTTATGCCATCATCATTTGTTACTGGTATAGGCACAAGTGCAAATAATGTACTTTTTCCACTTGGAGCCAAAGTTTTATCTGACACTGAAGGGGAGCTTGTATAAAATGGCATTCCGGGTGGTAGTATTTTTTTTGAAAACAAATCTTCAAAACATTTTTTATAGTCATTGGGCAAAAAAATCATGTGGTGAGGAAAATCAGTTTTTTTATTTAACCCCCAATAAAACGTCATAACTGATGGTGTCATTTGTTTTTTTTCAAAAGAATTAAATTTAACTCCTTTTATAAGCTTGCTTTCAGTTGTGGGTAAATCGACATTGGAAACAATTATATTAAAAGGTATAAATTCACCGTTTTTTAAAACTATGCCTTCAGCGTTTTTATTTTTTGTTAATATTTCACTTACAGCCGTATCTTTGAATATTTTTACACCGATTTTAATTAATATTTCTTCTAATTTTTCAATTAAAGAATAAATTCCACCTTTTGGCATCCAGAGTCCATATGCTATTTCACCATATGGCAGTATTGAAAAAAATCCTGGAATCTTAAATGGCGATCCACCCAAATACATTGCATAAGAACCAAAAGCTTCTTTAATGTGTTTACTTTTAAAATGCTTCCCTAAATCGCTATACATAGACCTGAACATGCTTCCAGAAAATAATTCTTTCGCCCCCAAGCCAGTTCCCCAGCCAATTGGGTTATCCAGATTCCTGTTTAATAATTTTTCAAATGCTATATCGTATCTTTGAGAATTTACCTTCAAAAATGTATTAAGCCCATTTATATGAGAATTTTCTAACCTTGCAATTTCATTTGATAGCTTTGGGAAATCAGATGTAATTGAAAAAGTTTCTTTATCATCCCATAAAAATTTAACTCCACTTTTGATTTCAATTAGGTCAATATGATTTTCCATTTTTTCCCCAGCCTCCTCAAATAAATTTTCAAAAATCCAAGGGTAATTTAAAAGAGAGGGCCCAACATCAAACTTAAAACCATTTTCGCTAATAATATTAGCTCTTCCACCTAAAGTTGAATTTTTTTCATAAATTGATACATCAAAACCTTTTTTCTTTAGATAAACTGCTGCAGAAATAGAACCCATTCCGCCACCAACAATACAAACTTTCTTATTAGCTACAGAATTCATGATTTTAAGTATGCAATTGGTAATTTCCAGTATTTGCTTGATGGCAATGCTCCCAGCTTTTCAGACCAAGAAAGACTTTCTCGATATTTAATATCGTTTCCTCTTGATATTATTCTATCGTTTAGCTTCCCATACAAATCTATGCACGCATTTATTGCAATCCTGCTTTGTGGAGAAAAACTTTGTACCCCTTTTTTTGATTCTTTGTAATAACTGTTTGCAATTAAAGCTAATTCTCTTCTAGCTGCATTTATTTCTTCAGTGTTTTGGTTAACATTTTGATTATAATTTTCAAGGCTTATTCCGTTGTTTTTTAAAATTGTTTCAGGTATGTATACTCTTCCTCTCTTCAAGTCTTCATTGATATCTCTTATAAAATTAGTCAATTGAAGGGCAATTCCTAACTCTTTTGATGATTTTAGTGTTGCATCAAAATTATTTTTTTCACTACTTCCGTATACATACGCAAGAAAATAACCAACTACAATTGCGCTACCAAAAACATAATTATTAATGAGATCATCAATATTTTTGAAATTTTTAGGTTTCACATCAAGCTCCATCGCATCCAAAAAAGATTCATAATAATCAATTGGAATAGAATACTTTTTTACAACTTCTGTAAAGCCAGCTAATAGAAGGGGAACCCCATTTGAGATTGATTCATTAAATGATTTTGTATTCAATGCTATTTTGTACTTATTTCTCCAGTTTGATAATAATGATTTTTTTTCATCATCATTGATATCAAAAGAATCAACGATTTCATCCGGAAACCTTACTGACCCATAAACAAGTTCAACTTCATCTCTCATATATTTAGGAAGAAATCTAGTAACAATAAAAAAACTTGTGCTGTGTGTTTTTAAAACTTTTCTAGAATAATCTATTGCAAAATTAATTCCATCTTTTTTTTGAGATGATAAATTTAAATTTTTAATATAATTTTGTTCGAATTTACTCCACTGGTCTGGAGTCCATTCTCCCATAAATGTATTTTTTTGATCTTTGTTCATAATATAAATAAATTAATATCATTATCTCATAAACTTAAATCACATTGGAAAGTTTGATTTAAGTCAA
>MDTG01109627.1_pt1 | contig 15627 bp, 9 predicted proteins | sample 811421 | NCBI WGS metagenome assembly MDTG01 (sample SAMN05326645, study PRJNA326480) | marine metagenome | isolation source: seawater | place: Pacific Ocean: South East | collected 2011
GTTTTGAATTTGTTTTGGGATCAGTTCCTCCTTCTTTAGCGCAAATAGTTATCTCTTTAACAATCTTTGTAAAGATTTTTGCCATTGAAGACCACCTTTTAATTTTTCTATTTTTTCTAAATTCAAATGCTCTTCCCATTTTTTTGCTTATCAGTATGTGAATCAGATAAAACCTCGTCACATGTAATAGTTAAATGACTTGGCAATTTATTTTCTCTAGGTAAAACAGCGATATAGCGTAAGTCGTTTATTGTAAATACTTGTTTAAATACAATTTTATCAAAGTTTCTATGAATGGCTAACTTTTTAAAAAACTCATGATGACTTATTAAATCTGTACTTCCCAAGTGAAAAATCCCATTCAATCCATGATTAATGATAAAATGAATTTGCTGACATAATTTCAAAATACTGTTTACATTAATTATTGAATTAGGAAAAACCTCAAATGGTTTTTTCTCCTCCATTTTATTCTTCATCTCTTTAATTCTTGGGCAGTTTACACCAAATATCATTGGAAGCCTAGCTATAACAAAGTTTTTAGTGTCCATTCTAAGAATAGCATTTTCGATTTTAATTTTAAAGATACCATATTTGCTTTCTGATAAAGTCTTGTCGTATTCGTAAGAGGGATAATTATGGAAAGAATCAAAAACGTTTGATGAGGATAAGAAAATCAGCTTAAAATTAAATTTTTTCGAATAACTAATTAACAAATTATGCAGAAGGATTTGATTTTCAAAGGGTCCTCTTAATGATGAAATTATAATATTTGGTTTTAATTTAGTTAAAAGCTTTCCTATATCATCTTTTCCAGTTTCATATTTAAAAAAATGCTTGTTTTTTTTAAAATCAATATTTGAATAAAAGGTACCAAATGTCTTGAAAAATGGACTTAACTCCTTATATAATGAGTATCCTATAAATCCACTTCCACCAAGGATTAAAATATTATTCACTTAGAATCTTATAAAAGGTAAAGGTGAAATTTTAGCTTTAAACTTTTTTCTTTTGTTATCGACTAAAATCTCTTTATCATAATTTAGTTTGTCTTTTGAAATAAAACCTATTCCAATTGGTGTTTTAAGAGTTGGGGAAAAGGTTCCTGATGTAATTCTGCCTATTTCATTTTTATCAGAATTTAAAATAATATCTCCATTTCTAGGTATCATTCTCTCTTCAGATTTAATTCCGATAATCATATGTTTACAACCGTTTTCTATATCTTCCTTAATAATATTGCTTCCATAAAAATTAGTTTCTGTTCTAGTAATCCATCCTAAGCCGGCTTGAATCGGTGAGATATTTTCATCAATTTCATTTCCATATAAACAATACCCCATTTCAATCCTCAAGGAATCCCTTGCCGCAAGACCAATCGGTAATAAATCAAATTCTTTTCCCACGTCAAATAGTGTTTCCCAAATATTTTTAACATTTTTATTTTTGCAATAGATTTCGTAACCTCCAGCACCTGTATAACCTGTTGAGGCGACAATCACATTTTTGACACCGGCTATATTAGTTTCACAGTTCGTATAATTATCTAAAGTTCCAAAATTGAAGTTAGAAATTTTGTTTAAAAGTTTAGTTGAATTTGGACCCTGAATTGATAGCAGAGAAATATTGTCTGAAATATTTTTCAAGTCAACATTAAATTTTTTATTTAATAAGTTTAAATGTTCCCAATCTTTTTGAATATTAGACGCGTTTACAACCAATAAGTATTTGTTTTTCTCTAATTTGTAAACTATTAAGTCATCAATAACTCCACCATTTAAGTTTGGGAAGTAATTATATTGTGCCTTGCCCACGAATAATTTTTTGATATCATTACTGCAACAATATTGCAAAAAATTTTCAGCATCTTCACCTTCAACTAAAAACTCACCCATATGTGAAACATCAAAAACTCCTACACTATTTCTAACACAGATATGCTCTTTTATTATACTTCCATAAGAAATTGGCATTTCGTATCCAGCAAAAGTTGTCATGTTAGCCCCTAATGATTTATGGACTTCATGAAGCTCGGTTTTCATCATTTAAGTATCTATTTATCAAATTATGACTTAAGTTTACAGTTAAAATATCAGTTGTTTGATAATAAAAAGCTTTTTAGCTCTTTATAGTTCTTTATACATGTTTTTTCTTTTTTCTTTTTCCTAAGATTTAATATTTTTCCAGGAATTGTTATTTTCTCATCTATTGCATTTTCCACTGTTTCCAAAAATTTAATTGGATGAGCCGTTTCTAAAAATACACCTATTTTATTAGGATTATTAATTAAATATTTTTTTAGACCCAAATATGCTGTAGCTCCATGAGGGTCTAATAGATATTTTGATTTATAATACAATTCTTTCATTCCCGAAATAGTTTCTTTGTCAGAAAAGCTGTACGCCGTCAATTCCTTTTTTAACTTTTGAAAATCATAATTATACAGCTTCAGTATTCTGATAAAATTACTTGGATCGCCTACATCCATTGCATTTGTAATAGTAGATACAGTTTTTTGTTTTTTATATTGTCCCGTTTTCATAAATTTAGGAACAGTATCATTTTTATTAGTTGATGCAACAAAATGATTAATTGGTAGTCCCATTTTTTTTGCCAACATTCCAGCACATAGATTTCCGAAATTACCACTTGGAACAGAAAAAACTACTTTGAAATTTTCAATATCTAAATTTTTATATGCTATAAAGTAATAAAGCATCTGAGGTATCCATCTTGCTATATTAATTGAGTTGGCAGATGTTAACATCAACCTTCTATTTAAATCCGAATCAAGAAAACTTTTTTTTACCATTTCCTGACATTCATCAAAATATCCATCAATTTCTAATGCTGAAACATTTTCGCCAAGTGTTGTTAGTTGTAATTCTTGAATTTCACTTACTCTTCCTTTTGGATAAAGGATTACTACATCCACTCCATCAACTCCCAAAAACCCATTTGCAACAGCTCCTCCTGTGTCCCCGGATGTTGCTACAAGTACAGTTACCTTATTTTTAAAATTTTCAGCTTCAATAAAATAATTAATACAACCTGACATAAACTTTGCACCAACATCTTTAAATGCCATTGTAGGTCCATGAAACAATTCCAGGCTATATAAGTTTTTTTCAACTGATACTGTTGGAAAATCAAAATCGATGGTTTTTTTTATTATTTCAAATAAATTTTCTTTTGGAATTTCATTTTTTGTGAAGTTTCTAAGGACTTCATATGCCAACGAAATGGTATTCATTTTTTTTAAATTATCCCAAAAATCATTGCTCAGCTTATCGATTTGAGTTGGAAAATAAAGGCTCTTGTCTGGAGCTAAACCTTTAAACAATGACTCTTTAAAACTTACAATGTCTTTACTATTTCCTAGGCTTAAATACATTATTAATTTATTATTTTAATTCCATATGTGTTTATCTTTGACAAGATTATATTATAATTAATATTATTTTTATGGGTTATTTTTTTAATTGCATCTAAAATTAAATAAGCATTTTCTTCACCTTTACAAATTGAAAAAATTGATGGACCAGCACCAGAAATTCCTGAACCAAGAGCAAATTTTGAAGCGCTATCCACAATTTCTTTATAGTTAGGTATAAGCTTAATTCTTTGCGGCTCTATAATAACATCTTTAATGGTTTTAGCTAACAATTCATAATTTTTTGAATATAAAGAAGCTATAAACCCAGCTAAATTAGCCCATTGTACGATCGCTTTTTCCAATTTAATATTTTTATTAATTAACAATCTCGCATCTTTAGTTTTTAATTCAATTAATGGATGAGTTATTACAACGTATAGTTTTTCTAAAGAAGGAAGGGTTACTATGTCTAATGGATTCATTGATCTAACTAACGTAAATCCACCAAAAATGACTGGTGATAAGTTATCGGCATGTTTTGATCCACTGGCAATTTCTTCTCCGTACATTGCGTATTTAACTAGCTCTAACTTTGAAAATTTATTTCCTGTTAATTGATTAATTGCGAAGGCTATACCAGCAGCACTAGCAGCACTACTTCCAATTCCACTGCCGGGCTTAATGTTTTTTGTAATTTTTATTTTAAAGCCATATTTAAAATTTAATTTTTTCATCATTGCAAACGCAACAGCTCCACAAACATTTTCTTTAGGATTAGTTGAAATTGATTTTTCATTGATAATTTCAATATCTAAGCCTTTGTTTTTCTTTATTTCAACTGTCATTTCGTCACAGGGCTTTTCTAAACAAAAACCTAAAACATCGAAACCACAAGAAACATTAGCAACTGAGGAAGGGACACTAATGGTAATTTTACTCATCTTTTTCCTATTCTAATTATGTCTCCAAAAATACCTGAAGCAGTTACAGCTGCACCGGCTCCAGCTCCTTTGATTATAAGAGGATTATCTTTATATCTAGATGTGTAAAAAAGAATGATGTTATCGCTACCTTTTATATTAAAAAAATCATGTCCTGGATAAATTTCTTTCAAACCAACTTTAGCCTTACCTTCATTTAGTCTTGCTACATATTTGAGAGACGTTTTATTAGATCTAGCATTTTTTAAATATGAATTAAAATGTGATGAATATTTTTTAAGTGATTCTAAAAACAAATCAATTTCTTTTATATCGAGAACATCTTTAGGGAGGAATGAATCTATTTCAACATCACTGAGTTCAATCTCAAGTCCGCTTTCTCTTGCAAGAATTAAAATTTTTCTTGCCACATCGATTCCACTTAGATCTATCTTAGGATCGGGTTCAGTTAGACCTTTTTTCATTGCGTCTTCAACGATTTTATGAAATGAATCTTCAATTTTAAAATTATTAAAAATATAGTTTAAACTACCTGATAAAATTGCTTCAATTTTTACTATTTGGTCGCCTGATGCAATTAAATTTGAAAGTGTATCAATAACAGGTAAACCAGCTCCAACATTTGTTTCAAATAGGAAAGGACTGTTAAATTTTCGAGACACTGTTTTAAGTGTTTTATAATTCTTAAAACTATCTGCACAAGCAATTTTATTACAAGTTACAACCCCTATGTTATTTTCTAAATATCTTTTGTATTCTCTTGCGACTTCCTCATCTGCTGTGTTGTCAATAAAAATACTGTTCCTAAGGTTTAGTCGTTTAACTTTTTTAAATAAATTATTTAAATCATTTTTTTCTCCATTATTCAGTTTTTTTCTCCAATTTTTTGCATCAATACTATTTGTATCCACAAGTGTTTTTTTTGAATTTGCCATAGCAATGACTTTTACTCTTAACCTAAGATAATCTTCTAAATATTTCTTTTGCTTGTGTATTTGTTCTATGAGTTTTGAACCAACATTTCCAACACCAACAATAAATAAATTTAGTGTTTTGATATACTTTTCAAAAAATACCTCATGTAAAGTGTTTAATGCTTTCTTAGTGTCATTTTCATTAATTATTATTGAAATATTTCTTTCTGACGAGCCTTGAGCTATTGCACGAATATTTACATTATTTAATCCAAGTGAGCTAAACATTCTTCCACTTATTCCTTGATGATCTTTCATTTTATCACCAACAACTGCAATATTTACCAAGTTTTCTTCTAGTTTCACTGGATCAATCTTTTTTAATTGTATTTCAGATAAAAATTCTTTTTCAATTAATTTTTTCCCTTTTCTAGCGTCCTCTTTACTTAGTGCAACACAAATAGAATGCTCAGAAGAGGCTTGAGTAATCATTATAATGTTAATATTATTATTAGAAATTACCTCAAAAAATCTTTTGGAGTATCCTGGAATACCAATCATTCCACTCCCCTCAATGCATAAAATTGAAACTTTGTCTATGAAGGTTATTCCTTTAACTATCTGACCATTATTTTTTTTAACTGAGTTGCTAATTAAAGTTCCTTTATTTTTAGGGAAAAAGGTATTCTTTATTTTTAATTCTATTTCTTTTTCTATAAGAGGCTGAACAGTAGGGGGGTAGATCACTTTTGCTCCAAAGTGAGATAATTCCATAGCCTCTTGATAAGATATTTTTTTAATTGGCTTAGCCTGTGAAACAATTTTGGGATTTGCTGTGTAAACACCACTCACATCTGTCCATATTTCAAGTGATTTCGCATTTAGTATATTTGCGATTATTGAAGCTGATAAGTCAGATCCACCTCTTCCTAATGTAGATAAATCTCCATTTTCATTCTTGCATATAAAACCTGGTACCACGCTTATATCAAATGAGTTTTGATTAAAAAGTTTTTTAACCTTATTATTTGTTTTTTCCCAGTCTATCAAATGGTTTTTAAAATTACCATTTATATAGATTAAATCTTCACCACCAACTAATTTTGTGTTTAATTTTTTATTAATAAAAATTTCATTTATTAATCTACTAGAAAGGATTTCTCCAGTAACAATTATTTTTGAGTATATATTTGGAGTAATTTCTTTAACTAGGGATATTCCTTTAAGAATTTTTTCTATTTCTTGAAGTTTGTTTTTAGTAAAGCAAATTAATTCATCTTGATTCTTTTTTGAGAAAAATATATTTATAATATCAAAGTGCTTTTTAAAAATTTCATCAATTTCTAGTTTAAATTTCAAGTCACCTTCCTTTGCCTTTTTCATACAAGCAATAAGTAAGTTTGTGACCCCAGAGATTGCAGAAACTATAACTACACATTTAGTTTCATTTTTAACAATATCGATTACGTTATTAATAGAAACTTTACTTGCAATTGAACTGCCTCCAAATTTTAATATTTTCATTTTATAGGTAAATTAAAATTTATTCTACATATAACTAAAAAATAAATTATCTAAAGTTTAAAAATAATTTATTCAATTAGGTATTAGACTGCAAAAATACTTTAATTGTTTTGTTTAAAAAAAAAGAATTAGCTACCTATATTTAGAGATAATTTTGAATTTTTACTATCAACATCAATCTTAATAAGATCCTTTTCTTTAATTGAGTCTGAGACTATCTCTTGTGCAATAAGGTCCTCTAAATACTTTTGAATTGCTCTATTGAGAGGTCTAGCTCCATATTTTTTATCATATCCTTTGTCAACAAGAAATTCTTTCGCTTTTTTTGAGATTTTTATTTCAAAACCAAGCTTCATTATTCGTTTAATAACTTTTTCAAGTTCGATATCAATTATCTTCAACATATGTTTTTTGTCAAGACTATTAAAAATGACGATATCATCAATACGATTAAGAAATTCTGGAGAAAAAGTTTTTTTGAGAGCATTTTTAATGACACTTTTTTCATACTTATCAGTTTGAGCTTTTTTAGAGGAGGTTTCAAAACCTACACCAATTCCAAAATCCTTAATTTGTCTTGCTCCTATATTAGAAGTCATAATTATAATCGTATTCTGAAAATTAACTTTTCTTCCTAAACTGTCAGTCAAATAGCCATCATCCAAAACTTGAAGAAGCATATTAAAGACATCTGGGTGAGCTTTTTCTACCTCATCAAGAAGAATCACAGAGTAAGGTTTGAGCCTAACTCTTTCACTTAGTTGTCCCCCCTCTTCGTAACCAACATACCCTGGTGGAGCACCAATTAATCTTGATATAGCAAACTTTTCCATATATTCACTCATATCAATTCTAATTAAATTTTCTTCTGAATCAAATATCTCTTTTGCTAATATTTTTGCTAGTTGTGTTTTTCCAACTCCAGTTTGACCTAAAAAAATAAAAGAACCTATGGGTTTTTGCGGGTCTTTTAAACCAGCTCTGTTTCTTTGAATTGCTTTAACAACTTTTTCCACAGCCTCTTCCTGACCAATTAAATTGGAATTTATATTGCCACACATTCCTGAAAGCTTATTCTTTTCAGTGGAAAGTATTTTACTAACTGGAATACCCGTCATCATTGAAACTACTTCAGATATATGTTCTTCCGTTACCTCTATTCTATTTAACTTTGATTCTTCCTCCCACTTTTCTTGAGCATGAATTAAATTTCTTTCTACTCTCTTTTCATCATCACGAAGTTTAGCAGCTTCTTCATACTTTTGTTTTTTTACAACATTGTTTTTGTTTTTCCTAACAATTTCAAGCTCTTCTTCTAAGTCTATAACTTCTTTTGGAACTTTCATGTTTTTAATATGCACCCTAGAACCAGCTTCGTCTAGGGCATCAATAGCTTTATCTGGTAAAAAACGATCCGTTATGTATCTATTTGTCAATTCTACACATGCTACAATTGCTGAATCTTTATATGTTACATTGTGGTGATTTTCGTATTTTTCCTTTATGTTATTTAAAATTTCAATTGTTTCTTTTTCTGAGGTTTGTTCGATAATCACTTTTTGAAATCTTCTTTCTAAGGCACCATCTTTTTCAATATTTTGCCTGTACTCATCCAAAGTTGTAGCACCAATGCATTGAATTTCACCTCTTGCTAAAGCCGGTTTAAACATATTAGAAGCATCTAGGCTACCAGTAGCTCCTCCAGCACCTACAATTGTGTGTATTTCATCAATAAAAAGAATAATGTCGTTGTTTTTTTCTAATTCGTTAACAACTGCTTTCATTCTTTCCTCAAATTGTCCCCTATACTTAGTACCAGCTACAAGGCTGGCAAGATCTAATGTTATAATTCTTTTTCCATAAAGAACTCTGGAAACTTTTTTTTGAATTATTCTTAGGGCTAAGCCTTCAGCTATAGCTGATTTACCAACTCCAGGTTCGCCTATTAATAATGGATTGTTTTTCTTTCTCCTGCTCAAAATCTGAGACACTCTTTCAATTTCCTTTTCCCTACCCACAACTGGATCTAACTTATCCATTTCAGCGAGGCCGGTTATATCTTTTCCGAAATTATCAAGCACTGGTGTTTTAGATTTTCTTGACTTACTTTTTTCAGTTGTTGGAACAAATGGGTTTTGCTTTTCTCCACTTTCGGAATCATCTTTTTCTTCAGGAAAAGAAGAATCAGAAATTTCTAGATACTCAGAATCATTTGTTAGCAATATTTTAAACTGTTCTTTTACCAGATCATAGTTAATATTAAACTTACTTAAAAGTTTTGTTGTCGGGTCATTTTCGTTTCTTAAGATGCAAAGTAAGAGGTGAGCAGTATCAATTAAATTACTTTGAAATAATTTAGCTTCTAAAAAAGTTGTTTTAAGTGCTCTCTCGGCCTGCCTTGTTAGATGAAGATTTCTTTTTGTGTTTTCAATTCTTTCGTTATTCAAAAGGGCAGGATTTAAAATTTCCACTTTTTTTCTAAGATTATCTAAGTCTATATCGATTGCGTTAAGAATAGTAATTGCTTTGCCACCTCCATCACGTAATATTCCAAGCACTAAATGTTCAGTTCCGATATGGTCGTGTCCTAGTCTTAGAGCTTCTTCTTTGCTGAAAGAAATAACGTCTTTAACTCTTGGTGAAAAATTATCATCCATAAAAAAATATTTTATAATTTATTTTCAAAGATTATACCACAGTTAATATTTGGCTAATAGACAAAAAAAAAAATTAAAATCAAAGAAGAAACAACTCATTTAGAAGATGATTTGTCAAAAATAAAATGTTAATAAATAGATAAGAAATAATTTTCTTAAACCCATTAAACACTATATTAAAGGATAAATTTGTAATATCAAAATGTCTTTAAAATGGATGGAAGAGAAAAACTTATACCTATAAACATCATTGATGAGATGGAGTCTTCTTATATAGACTACTCTATGTCTGTCATTGTGTCACGTGCTTTACCAGATGTTCGCGATGGTTTAAAACCTGTACATAGAAGAGTACTTTACGGTATGCATGAAATGGGCATAAGAGCATCTTCATCATATAGAAAGTCTGCAAGAATAGTTGGAGAGGTTCTTGGAAAATATCATCCTCACGGTGATTCTTCTGTATATGATACCATGGTTAGAATGGCACAAGAATGGAGCTTAAGATATATGCTCGTGGATGGCCAAGGTAATTATGGATCAATTGACGGTGACAGTCCTGCCGCTATGAGATATACCGAAGCAAGAATGCAAAAAATTTCTGAAGATTTATTAGCAGATATTGATAAAAATACAGTTGAAAAACAACTAAATTTTGATGACACTCTTAATGAACCCGTTGTTTTACCAACAAAAATACCTAACCTTTTAATAAATGGTGGTTCAGGAATTGCTGTAGGAATGGCTACCAATATGCCCCCTCACAACTTGGTTGAGGTAGTGGATGGAATTGTTAAGTTTATTGATAAAATATTTATCGAAAAGATAGGTCTGTCTGAAAAGGTTTCGATAACAGATGAAGAGGTAATAGAATCTTTAAAAAATGAGTTTTCAGAAGAAAATATTGTGTACACTCCAAATAGTATTGAAATATCTAGCAGAAAAGAAGATCTTCTCATTGAAAAGCAACTAAGAAATGATATCGACGAATTGATAAAACATGTTAAAGCTCCAGATTTTCCCACTGGAGGTGTCATCTATGGTTATGAGGGTGTTAAAGAAGCTTTTCACACAGGCAGAGGAAGAGTTGTTATTAGAGGTAAAGCTACAATTGAAGAAATTGATTCAAAGGAATGTATTGTTGTAACAGAAATCCCTTATCAAGTTAATAAAGCTGAAATGATCAAAAAAACTGCTGAATTAATAAATGAAAAGAGAATTGAAGGTATATCAAATATTAGAGATGAATCTGACAGAAAGGGTTTAAGAATTGTTTATATTTTAAAAAGAGATGCTATTCCAAACATAGTTTTAAACAAACTATATAAATTTACTCCACTACAATCTTCTTTTAGTGTAAACAATATTGCGCTAGTTAATGGCAGACCAAGACTATTGAATTTAAAGGATCTAATCCACTATTTTGTCGAGCATAGACATGAAGTTGTAGTTAAAAGAACAGAGTTCGAGCTTAAAAAGGCTGAAGATAGAGCTCATATCTTAGAGGGTTTAATAATTGCATCGGATAATATTGATGAGGTTATTAATATTATTAGAAAATCAAAAACTCCTGATGAAGCCAGGGAAAATCTCTCTTCAAAATATAAGTTAACTGAAATACAATCAAAAGCGATTGTAGAGATGAGGCTAAGACAACTGACTGGTCTTGAGCAAAGTAAGTTAAGAGACGAGTTCAATGAACTTAAAAAAACAATTTTAGATTTAAAAGATATTTTAAGTAATAAGGACCGTAGAATGGAAATTATTAAAAAAGAGCTTCTAGAGGTAAAAGAGAAATATGGGGACGATAGACGATCTGAAATTCAATATGCTGGAGGTAATTTCAGTGAAGAAGATATGATACCAGATGATAAGGTTGTTGTAACAATATCTCATGCTGGGTATATCAAAAGAACGCCATTGATAGAATATAAAATACAAAATAGAGGTGGTGTAGGTCAAAAGGCTTCTACAACTAGAAATGAAGATTTTTTAGAGCACATGTTTGTAGGAACAAATCATCAATATATGCTGTTTTTTACACAAAAAGGAAGGTGTTTTTGGATGAGAATTTTTGAAATACCTGAAGGATCAAAAACCTCCAAAGGAAGAGCAATTCAAAACTTAATTAATATTGAACAGGACGACAAAGTAAAAGCATTTATCAATACACAAGACTTAAAAGATTCAGAGTATGTAAATAGTCATTATGTTGTGATGGCAACAAAAAAAGGACAAATAAAGAAAACATCCTTAGAAAAATATTCTCGACCAAGAATTAATGGAATTAATGCTATTACTATTAAAGAAAACGACGAACTATTAGAGGCTAAATTAACCAACGGTAATAGTGAAATCTTAATGGCAGTTAAATCAGGTAAGGCCATTAGGTTTGAAGAAAGTAAAACACGACCTATGGGAAGGAGTGCTTCTGGTGTCAGAGGTATTAGATTAAAAGATGATAAAGATGAAGTAATTGGAATGGTTTCTGTTAACGATGTTTCAACTGACATTCTAGTAGTTTCCAAAAATGGATATGGTAAAAGGTCAAGTTTAGAGAATTATAGAATTACAAACAGAGGGGGCAAAGGGGTAAAAACTATATCAATCACTGAAAAGACCGGTTCTTTAGTAGCTATAAAAAATGTAAGTGATGAAAATGATTTAATGATTATTAACAAATCCGGAATTGCAATAAGAATGAGTGTTGAGAAATTAAGAGTAATGGGAAGGGCTACACAAGGGGTTAAATTAATCAATTTAAAGGGTGAAGATACCATAGCCGCTGTGGCTAAAGTCATTAAGGAAGAAGAAAGCGAGGATGATTCACAAGAAAACTTGCTCGAAAATGAGGATTTGAGCATTTAAATTACTTAAATTAGCGCTTCTAATTTAAAAAAATGAACAAATTATTTATACTTACATTTCTACTTGGTTTATCTTTTTTGTATTCTCAAAAAAAAGAACTTAAACTTGCACAAAAACTATTTAAGCAAGAAAAAGTTTCTGAATCTAAAGAAACCCTTATTTCATACAGTGATATAATTCTTAACTCAAACGATTCAAAATTAATCACACAATATCATTTATTAGTTGGACAAATTGCCAAAAGTGAAAAGGAATTTTCAAAGGCACTTGATAATTTCAAATTAGCTGAAGGAAATAGATCAATTAAAGAGGTTTTAAACTCTGAACTTGAATTCCTTTTGTACGAAATTCAAACTTATGCAAACGAAGTTTATAATTCTGGCAATTTCAAGGAAGCAGCTGTTAATTATAATTTAGCATTTGACATGTCACCTGAAAAAACTGACCTTTTATATTATGCCGCTGTAAGCTCAATTAATGGAAACGATTATGAGAATGCATTGAAAAATTATGAAAGATTAAAGGAATTAAAATATACAGGAATTGTAACTAAATATTATGCAACCCCAAAAGAAACTGGTATTGAAAAACAAATTTCGGAGGTTGAATACTCTTTATTTAAAAAATCAAAAGATTATGAAAATGTTAGAGAGGAAAAAACTAAATCAGTATATCCAAATATTATAAAATCAATAGCTCTGCTTTATGATAATTTAGGAATGCAAGACAAGGCAATTAAAGCTGTTGAGGAAGCGAGGGCTGAAAATCCTTCTGATGTAGATCTAATATTAACAGAGGCAAATATAAATTTTCGTTTGGGTAACAATCAAAGATATTCTGTGCTAGTTGCCGAAGCGCTGGAACAAGACCCAACAAATGCAACATTATATTATAATTTGGGTGTTGTTAGTTCAGAATTAGGAGAAAAAAAAGATGCTGAAAAATATTACAACAAAGCAATTGAACTTGATCCGAAAATGCAAAATGCATACTTAAACCTTGTTTCGTTAATTTTAGAACAGGAAAACACAATAGTTGAGCAGATGAACTCTTTAGGAACATCAAGAGCTGAAAATAAAAAATACGACGAACTTAAATTAAAACGCGAGTCAATATACATGGATTGTGTCCCTATTTTACAAAAACTCATTGAGATTGATTCAAAAAGTAATGTAGAGGCTATTCAAACTTTAAAGAACATATATGCAACGGTTGGTGATACAGAAGGTTTTTCAAAAATGAAAGCACTTTTGGAAGAGGTTGATAAATTATAAGAGCATTATTTATTTAGATTTTTATATATATTTAAAATTATTTTTCAATGCTTAAAAAGTTTTTGCAGATAAGTCCTTTCCTGTATAAATCTTTTATTTTACTGGCTTCTGTTTTAGCTATTGTTTATTTTACACCATCAAATAGTCAATTTTCAATCCAATTCTCTGAAGGTAAAAGATGGACTGGAAATACTCTGTTTTCACCTTTTGATTTTCCAATAATTAAATCTAAAGAGGAGTTACAATCTGAAAAAAAAAATATTAAATCACAATCGATTTTATATTTTGATGTAAACACAGATGTATCTAAAAAAATATTAAATGACTATTCTTTAAATTTTAATAAATTCTTCCAAAGTGAAGATGATTCTTTAAATTATAAAAACGGTCTAATTCTTTTGAATTCTTTTCTTAAAAGAGGTATACCTCCCTTGAATTTCGATAACTCAGAAAAGACTCGAATTGCTTTAGTCTCAAACAATGCTGAAAGGCTTTCCGAAATCGATTCTTTATTTAGACTTGAAAATCTTTCATCTGAAATTGATAAAATATTAACAGGTGAGTCAAAATCTAAAAAAAGAAAGTATTACAATTTTTTCTTTGAAATTTTACAACCAAACATAATTTACAATAAGGACCTAACAGAAGAATACTTGAATGAACTAAATTTGTCAATATCCCTAACTAGAGATTTAGTTTTAAAAGGAGAAGTTATAATTGAAACAAATCAAATTGTAGAAGGTGAAAAACTCAACAAGCTAAAATCCTTAAATTATCAGTTTTCCTCAAAAAATGACAATAAAAAAATAAATCGATCAACTCAAATAGGATATTTTTTATTGGTTTTCACTTTACTTTTAATCTCTTTGATCTACTTATATAAGTTTAGATATGCAGTTTTTGAAGACGATAATAAAATTACTTTTATTTTTTTAAATATATCTCTTTCAGTGATTATGTCACTGATTTTAGCAGATGTAAACCCAAGATTAATTTATGTATCTCCGATTTGTATTTTTCCTCTATTAACAAAAACATTTTTTGACTCTCGGATAGCATTTTTTATCCATATAATTTCTGTACTTATAATAAGTTTCACTGTTTTTAGCGGATTTGAGTATATTTTTATTCAAATTTTGGTTGGTATTGTATCAATTTTAAGTACCTCTAAAATTTATAAAAGAGCAAATCTTTTTGTCTCAGTAGCACAAATAACATCTATGTATTTTTTAGGTTATTTAATTTTTTATCTTCTGACTTTAGGAAATATTGAAAAAATTGATCTATCACAATTTGGCTATTTTCTTGCTAATGGGATGCTTACACTTTTCGTCTTACCACTTATTTACTTTTATGAGAAAATATTTTTTCTACTTTCAGATGTATCACTCTTAGAATTATCTGACACTAATTCACCTCTTTTAAAAGAATTATCTGATAAGGCACCTGGAACTTTTCATCATTCTTTGCAAGTAGCTAATTTATCTGAGGCCTGCGCTAATGAAATTAATGCCAATGTATTATTGACTAGGGTAGGGGCTCTTTATCACGATATTGGTAAAATCAAGAAACCTAATTTTTTTTCAGAAAACCAGAAAGGAAGTTTTTCACCTCATGACGAATTAACTCCAATGGATAGTGCTAAAATTATAATCAATCATGTAATTGATGGTGTGAGTTTGGGAAAAAAAAACAAACTTCCAGATAGAGTAATTGACTTTATTAGAACTCACCACGGTACATCTAAAGTATACTATTTCTTTAGAAAGCAGATTGAATTAGATCCTTCTGCTGATCTTGAAAAATTTCTCTACCCTGGACCTAAACCCTTTTCTAAAGAAACATCTATAGTTATGATGGCAGATTCTGTTGAGGCAGCTTCGAAAAGTTTAAAAGAACCTTCCTTGGAAATGCTGGAAGAGTTTGTACATAAGATTGTCAATCAACAAATGGAAGAAGGGCAATTTATAAATTCAAATATCACATTTTCAGAAATTGAAGTAGTTAAAAAAGTTCTAATTAAAAAATTAGTTAATATTTATCAATTAAGAATTGAATATCCTAATTAAAATA
>MDTG01214422.1_pt1 | contig 15627 bp, 18 predicted proteins | sample 811421 | NCBI WGS metagenome assembly MDTG01 (sample SAMN05326645, study PRJNA326480) | marine metagenome | isolation source: seawater | place: Pacific Ocean: South East | collected 2011
AGTTGATCTTCATATTTCTTTTTTTTACTGCGGCAGTATCGGTCGCGGTCACCACCTCAATTGTTCTCGCTCTGTTCCAGCCTCTTCCAAGTTTTTTTTCTAATGTTCCGATATCGGAATTTTTGACGGAAACTGAATGGTCGCCGGGCTACGCTCGACCAATTTATGGTGTTTGGCCAATAGTCGTGGGCACAGCAATAGTGGTTTCGACGGCCCTTATCGTCGCAATACCGCTTGGGTTACTTTCAGCCATTTATCTCTCTGAATACGCCCCAAAATGGGTCAGGAAGTCTGTGAAACCGGTTTTAGAAATTCTTGAGGGTATTCCTACGGTCGCAACTGGGTTGTTTGCTTTTTTTTGGTTGCGCCCTTTCCTTGAGTCGATAACTCCGTGGCTACCCTGGGGGGGTCTTTTCTCAACAGGAGTAGCCGGAGTTGCCGTTGGGCTAATTATTATTCCCCTGATTGCCTCTGTGGCTGATGACGCGATGAGGTCAGTTCCCCGGGCTTTGCGGGAGGCAGCCTATGCATTGGGAGCCACCAGGTTGCGGGTGGCCCTTCGAGTGGTGCTACCTGCGGCAATCTCTGGAATTATCGCTGCTTTTGTGCTGGGGGCGTCTCGAGCTGTTGGGGAGACGATGATTGTTCTGCTTGTTGCCGGCGCAGGTTCTCCTTCGCTAAATTTCAACTTGTTTGAGGGCATCCAGACGATGACCGCGTATATCGCAAGTCGAGCTACTGGAGAAATAGCGGTGGGATCTATCGTGTATGAAACCATCTTCGCGGTAGGGGCGCTACTCTTTCTGATTACCCTCGCAATGAATATGGTCGCCATACGTTTCGTCTCGCGGTTTCGAGAGGTCTACGAATAAATGACAAAGACGCCCAGCAAACTTGCCCCCAGAGCTCGGAATGCCGTGTCTGGAGCGGCCCTAGTAACCCAAAGCCGCTTCGCTCCCGAGCGGTCTCGCGGAAGGATTCCGAATGCTATTTTTCTTACCTTAATGTTGAGTGCTCTGGTGATTTCTATCATCGCAATCGCATCGATTTTGGCTTGGGCTTTTGTCGAGGGTTGGCCCAGGTTAGACGCCAACTTAATCTTGAACGGCCCATCAACCGTTAACAAAGCGACGGCCGGTTATAGTGTCGCCCTATTGGGAACTCTGCAAATTATTGGCGGCGTTATTGCCTTAATAGTCCCCCTGGGGGCGGGAGCAGCCTTATATTTGGAGCAGTTTGCAGACAGGTCAAAGTGGTGGAATCGAATAATCGAGCTAAACATCCAAAATTTAGCAGGGGTCCCATCGATTGTTTTTGGAATTCTCGGATTGGCGTTCTTTGTCCGTGGCCCCTTTAGCTGGGGCCTTGTGGCGGCATCTGGGTCTGCTACGGTCGCTTTACTGGTTCTCCCTACAGTAATCCTCGCCTCAAGAGAGGCTCTGAGAGCCGTTCCGCCATCAATTCTAGAGGGGTCATTGGCTTTGGGAGCCACACGATGGCAGGCCGTTTGGCGCCAGGTTCTTCCTGCTGCAGCCCCGGGCATGCTAACTGGCGTAATACTGGCCGTTGCCAGGGCGATCGGAGAAGCGGCCCCACTGCTTCTGGTTGGCGCCCTAACATTTGTTACCTTTTCGCCAACGTTTTTTGACGGAGGATATTCGGCTCTTCCGGTGCTCATTTACAATTATGCGGGACGCCCTCAAGAAGAGTTTCAGATTTTGGCGGCGGCAGGGGTTCTCCTTATGGTGGCCGTCCTTATCTTGATTAACTCTCTTGCTATTTGGCTGAGGGCTCGCTATGAGAGAAGCTGGTAAATGACAAACATCAGTCAATCTCGGCTTAGGAGAAGATGAAGTGCCCAACGAGGTATTTAGGTTAAGTAACGTCTCGGTATATTACGGCGACAATTTAGCCGTTCGCGATGTAAATCTACCAATTTATGAGAACGAAATCACCGCACTAATCGGACCCTCGGGGTGCGGTAAATCAACGATACTCAGGAGCCTGAATCGCATGAATGACTTGATTCCGGGAGCAAAGGTTGCTGGAGAAGTGCTCTATCACGGTCAGGATGTCTATGGGTCAGATGTCGACCCGGTTCAGGTTAGAAAATTGATTGGAATGGTGTTTCAGAAGCCAAATCCTTTCCCTAAATCAATTTATGAAAACATCGCTTTTGGTCCGAAGACCTTGGGTGTCAAGGGAAATATGGATGAAATCGTTGAAGAAGCACTGATTGGAGCCGCTCTTTGGGACGAGGTAAAAGATCGACTCAAGGACAACGCCTTCGGGATGTCCGGTGGTCAGCAACAGCGGCTTTGCATTGCGCGGGCCATAGCGGTGAAGCCTGAGGTTATTCTCATGGATGAGCCTTGTTCTGCTTTAGACCCGGTTTCCACTTTCAAGATTGAGGATTTGATGTATGAGCTGAAGTCTGATTACACAATCGTCATTGTCACACACAATATGCAGCAAGCCGCCAGAGTTGCGGATCGCACGGCTTTTTTTACGGTAGCTTCCGATGACGAAGCTGGTAGCCGAGTCGGTGTTCTCGTTGAACACAACAAAACGGAAAAAATATTTTCCAGACCTAAAAATCAAAAAACGTTGGATTATGTCACCGGACGCTTCGGCTAGCAAAGACGATGGTAAGTCTCTAGGCTCTAAACATGATGGTTGAGTTTCCCGGCGACCCTGAACTTCGGTCAACGGCCGAAAAGCTAGATCAGCAGGATCCTCTCGCGAAATATAGGGATCAATTTTTTCACCCGGACCCAAGCCAGTGCTACCTTGACGGTAATTCTTTAGGCAAGCTTCCGAAGGCCTCACTAAGCCGTGTTGAAAATTTTATGCGAGACGAGTGGGCCACCAAATTGGTTGATGGATGGGCTGACTGGATAGATGAGGCACAAGAAGCTGGTGATCTGCTCGCAGCCGCTACCCTGTCTACGGGACCGGGTCAGACCTTGGTGTGCGACACAACTTCGGTGAACTTTTACCAGCTCGCTCTAGCGGCGATCAGTTCTCGCCCATCTAGAAAAACGGTCATTATAGATTCAGCGAACTTTCCAACTGATCGCTATATTCTCGAGGGGCTGGCAAGGGATCGTGGACTTAATTTAGTGACATTGGACACAGACGGAATGGGAGGCCCGGGCGCTGTAAATATAAAGTCTGATTACGAGCGGGTGACGGCCGAAGAATTGTTACCCCATTTGTCGGATGACGTAGCTCTAGTTACCCTGCAGGCGGTGAATTATCGTTCAGGGGCACGTTCCGAGTTTGCTGAAATTCAGGCGGTTGTCGAGGCGTCGGGCGCACATATGCTTTGGGATTGTTCCCACGCAGGGGGATCAATAAATCTTGACTTCGATAAGAACAAGATCAATCTCGCGGTCGGTTGTACATACAAGTACGGCAATTCCGGCCCTGGAGCACCGGCATGGATGTTTGTTCGGGAATCTTTGCAAGATGAGCTGCAGGTGCCGATACAGGGATGGTTTGCCCAGCAGGACCAGTTTGCAATGGGCCCTTTTTTCAGCAAAGCAAGTGGTATCCGAGGCTTTCAAGTTGCAAGTCCGCCCATCATGGGTATCAGAGCCGTCACGGCAAGTTACGAGATGATTCGCGAGGCCGGAATATCCGAGATCGAAAAAAAAGCCGCGCTTGGTTCGCAGTTAATGATCGAACTTGTCGACAAATGGCTGGTTCCGTTTGGAGTTAGTCTTGGTACCCCTCGCGAGCCGTCCCTGAGAGGCGGACACATAATGATTCGGCATCCTGAAGCCTCGCAGATTGCAACTGCCATGCGCCAGATGGTAAACGTTATTCCAGATTATCGAAAGCCGGACGCGATTCGCCTGGCTATTTCGCCTCTTCCCACCTCATATGTCGAGGTGTGGGACGGACTAAACCGACTAAAAGGATTGTTAGATTCAGGAGCTTACCTGGAGGCTAAGCCATCGTTGACGAGGGTAACTTGATGTCCTCGAGCGATCACGAAAAAGCGACCACCTACTCTCATTACCTCAAGATTGACGATCTGTTGACTCTCCAAAAACCGTTGTCAGATGGACCCGAGCATGACGAGCTGTTGTTCATAATCATCCACCAGGTTTACGAGTTGTGGTTCAAGCAAATTCTTCACGAGCTTTGTGCTTTGCAATCAGCGCTTACCGACGGCGGAACATATCGGTCATTAGCTTTGCTTGGCCGAGTCCGCACGATTTTAAAGACTTGTGTTCAACAAATTGACATTTTGGAGACGATGACACCTCTTCAGTTCAAGTCTTTTCGGGACAGGCTATCGTCGGCGAGCGGATTTCAGTCGGCACAATTTAGGGAAATCGAAGTTGTGCTAGGACGTCGAGAGACGAGCCACGGACCGAGTTTTAGCGGAAAAAAGTCAACCATGTCCTCTCATCTTGTTCCTGATTCAGAAGCTCGGAGGCGAGTTGAAGATGCGATGTCAAGACCAAGTTTGTGGGATTCCGTCCTGAAGTATCTTCAATGTCGTGGCTACGATATACCCCCTGATTGTTTGAACCGTGATTTCAAACTCGCATGGGAGCCACGACAGGATGTTCAAAATTTGCTGGTGGATTTGCATCGCTCAGATGAAGAATCAGCATTAGTTTGTGAGGCTCTGGTCGATCTCGATGAAGGCCTTGGGGAATGGCGGTACCGTCATGTCAAGATGGTAGAGCGGACGATTGGCAGACAAATGGGGACGGGAGGAACTTCTGGTGTGGATTACCTTGCGTCTACCCTGTTCAAACCTGTTTTTCCAGATCTGTGGGCGATTCGAGCCCAGCTATAGTCAAATTTTGGGCTGACAGAGGATTAATTAGCGATGCCGGACCCCACGGCGCCAGGAGACTTATAACCTTAGACTCATGAAGATTATTGAGATTTCTGATGAGGTTAAGCAAGCCCTAGATGATGGAGCACCGGTAGTTGCACTGGAGTCGACGATTATCGCTCATGGGCTTCCTCGACCCGACAATTTGACTGCGGCCATAGCCTTTGAGAGCCAGGTTCGTTCGGCAGGTGTTGTGCCGGCAACTATCGCTGTTATTGACGGAGTGGCCCGGGTAGGTCTGCAAAAGGATCAGTTGGAAAGAGTAGCGTCTGAGGATTTAGCCAAGGCCAGTGTTCGAGACCTTCCCATCGTAATGTCGAAGGGAATTTCGGGTGCCACCACGGTGGCATCGACCGCTTGGCTAGCTTCATTGGCTGGGATCAGGGTCTTTGCTACTGGAGGGCTTGGCGGTGTTCATCGGAATGCAAAGACAACCTTTGATGAGTCAGCGGACATATCGATTCTTTCATCTACTCCGGTAACCGTCATATCCGCAGGAGTTAAGTCAATACTTGATATTTCCGCGACGCTTGAGCGCTTGGAGAGCCTCAGTGTTTCTGTTGTTGGTTACCGAACCAATAAATTCCCTTCATTCTGGCTAACGGAGAGCGAATACCAGCTCGACTGGAGAGTTGATGGCCCGGCCGATGTTGCCCATTTGATGAGGTTCAGAGATGCTCTCGGGCTCAAGAGTGGAATCATTGTCGCCAATCCAGTGCCTCTGGAGGAGCAGTGGGATCCTGCGGTTCATGACAAGCTTCTCGAAAGCGCTCTTGGGGAGGCCGCAAAAAATGGCGTGCGAGGAAAAGAGGTTACACCTTTCGTGCTTTCCTACATCGTTAATAAATCTGAGGGCAAAAGCCTGGCAGTAAACCTTGACTTGGTGGCTAACAACATTGCGGTGGCTAGTCAGATTGCACGGTCGTGGGCAGAGTCGCCATGAAAGCCGGACCGATCCTGGTAGTCGGTGACGTTATTCGAGATGTTGTTGCCACAATTCCGGACTCAATTCGCCCCGACACCGATGCTCCGGCAAACATTACTTTTCGCTCCGGCGGGTCTGCCGCAAATACAGCAGTCTGGCTGGGACACCTAGGAACTTCCGTGGATTTTGTCGGCCGAGTCGGGGTGAATGATTTAGCGGATCTTCAGTCCGAGTTTTCAAATTATGGAGTCAGGGCCCATCTTGATGAGGATCTGGAGCAGCCGACTGGTGCGATAGTGGTAATCGTCCAGAGCGAGTCGAGATCGATGCTTAGTGACCGAGGTGCAAACTTAAATCTTCGCTTTGACAATATCAGGCCAGAATTACTGCGCGCCGCGTCCTGGCTGCACCTCACTGGCTACAGTATGTTTCACCAACGGACATCAGCTCCAGTGTCTAAATTGATTGGGTTGGCTCAAGAAATGAACACTAAAGTCTTTCTTGATGCTTCCTCGAGCGGATTCCTGCAGGATTTCGGAGGTGATAAATTCCTAAAGACAATTGAGCATGCTGATGTCTTCAGATGTAACGCTGGAGAGTCAATGGTTCTAACCGGCCTTAGTTCTAAACACGAAGCAGCTGAAAAATTGGGTTCTATTTTTAGGTCGGTTATTGTCACTGCTGGCCGGGAAGACATCATTCTGGCTGAGTCGGGGAAGGTTTCTTCGATACCGATTAGAAACCCTGTTAGGAGTGTTGACCCCACTGGAGCGGGTGATTCATTCAACGCCGGGGTGTTAACTGAACTCGCCGCGGGAAAAAACCTGATATCAGCTGTCTATCGGGGCACCGAGGTCGCTTTGGACTGTATCAAGAAAGTTGGCGCGAGGCCTTGAGGACATCGAAAGCCTCGAGAGCCCGGTTGCGGCTGACTTTGAGATCAACGATAGGCTGCTGCGGGTAGTCTTTTGTATCAAGTTCGGGGACCCACCGTCGCACATATTCTTGCTCCGGGTCAAATTTTTCAGCCTGAAGAAGTGGATTGAAAACCCTAAAATACGGGGCAGCATCCGCTCCGCTCCCGGCTACCCACTGCCAGCTTGCCGGGTTGTTGGCCTCATCTGCATCTACCAAGGTGTCCCAGAACCAAGCCTCACCTGCTCTCCAATCGATTAGTAAATTTTTGACCAAGAAGGACGCGACAACCATTCTGACTCTATTGTGCATGTATCCCGTGCTCCACAGTTCCCTCATTCCCGCATCGACCAGCGGCACACCAGTCACGCCTTTTTCCCAAGCTTCCATTACAGTCTTCTCTGGCTCCCCCCAGGGAAAGTGATCAAACTCAGGTCTAAAGTTTTTGCTAGCAAGCTCGGTAAAATTGAAAAGAATATTGTAGGAAAATTCTCTCCAACCAATTTCGGACAGAAACTTCGCCTTATTTTTTTGGGCTTCATCTGGCAGCGGCCGATCGAGAGCTGACCAGACCTGATTTGGGCTTAGCTCGCCAAACCTGAGATGGGGACTAAGGCGGGAGGTCGTGACTGGACCTGGCTCATCACGACGGTGATAGTTGCGGAGGGTAGCTTCGATGAACCCATCAAGACGGGAGTGAGCTCCGGCCTCTCCCGGGTTCCAAATCTCTGTAAACTTTTGAGTCCAATTTTGCCCGGGGGTAACTAAATTCCAGTTCTCGAGACCATCACCTTCTACTTCACGAAAAAGCGGAAGCTTAGTGACAGCCGGCAGAGTAGACCTGGGAACCCCACCGGAAGTTGCGGCCCGCCAGAATGGGGTGAAGACTCGAAATGCTTTCCCTTCTCCGTTCTGTACCTCCCAGGGCTCAAAAAGCAGGTTTGCCTGGAAACTTTGGCACACAATGTTCGCTGACTTGAGCTCTTCTTTGAGCTCCGCGTCTCCATTCCTCGCCGACCCGTACCTCCTATTCCAGAATACTGCCGCCGCCCCGACCTTGATAGCCAAAGCGTGGATCACTTTGGGCCCAGCTCCGCGGAGCAAAACTAGCCGATTACCCAATTTTTCAAGGTCCCGGTTGAGAGACACCAGAGATTCATGAAGCCACCATTTGGTAGCTGCCCCTAGGGGTCTGCAGCCGGCTGACTCCTGGTCTAAAACGTATACTACGATTACCTCTCGGCCAGTTGATTGGGCTGCATGAAGAGCCGGATTATCGGCCAAGCGTAGGTCGTTTCTCAACCAAACAATGCTGGGACCGTCAATCATAGTTACGACCGTATCTCCAGGTCCTGTGAAAATTTTGAGTGGGAAGGAGAGGACGGCCGCTGAGGCGGTCGACCGTCCATCACAATCTGGCTAAGCTGCGCGAGGAAAGAACCAATTTCCGAACGCGAATTCTTTGATGGTTACAATTATAACAAAAAGATAACGGTCTTGAAGCAAAATTCCTCACACTGTTGTTTTTTAGAACATGTCGGGTGATCGGGCAACGCCATACCTAATTTCTACATCCGCGTGGCGATCGAAACGATAGCCTACCCCTCGAACGGTCCGGACAATGTCCTCGTAGGGTCCCAGTTTTGAACGTAGTCTCCGGACATGAACATCTATGGTTCGTGATTCGGGACCATCATCCTCCAAGTCTGACCAAAGAGCGGCGATGATCGAATCACGATCAACAGTCTGACCCTCACGCAGGACAAGGAATTGGAGAAGGGAAAACTCCTTGTAGGTCAAGGCGCTCACTTTGTCATCGATTAGGACCCTCTTGCGCGAGATATCTACAACGACCCGGCGCTGCGGTTGATTCGCCCGCGCTAGTTTTCCGAGCGCGACGGGATCATGTAAAGCCATCCGCACAATTTCGAGGTCGTTACCTCCCGCGCCTCGCGGGGCCAGGGCAAGAGCTGCATGCGTTTCCGTATCAGGAACGCGGTCCGAGATAATTTTTTTGAGGTCCTCTACCAACTGGCTGAGACTGCTCCCAGCAGCATGTGCGTCGGACTCACTTAAGCCCACGTAGATAGCAAATCCACGGGGCTCTTTAGAGGAATTGTTCATTTCAGTCGATTCTGCGTTAGGGCTTCGCCCATGTGAATAGGGTCAGGATTGGAGATCGCACATTCGACAGCAACAAGATTCGGATCCGACAGATCGGTTTTGGCTTGAGGGAATCCTGCTCATAAATAGATTATTGAGCCACCCTCTAGTCCTCGTCAAGTCCTCAACTGCTAGCCAACCGTGCCATAGAGCCGGTCTCCGGCATCTCCGAGGCCGGGAAGAATGAATCCTTGCTCGTTTAGGCAATCATCTAAGGCTCCGATAACAACCGTAACTTCCTTTCCTGCCGTTGATTCTTCAATCGCGGCGAGGCCTTCGGGCGCGGCTAGCAGACATATTGCGGTGATTTCTGTGGCGCCTCGGTCAAAAAGATAATTCATCGCTTGAAGTAATGAGCCTCCCGTTGCGAGCATGGGATCGAGAACAAAGCATTGTCGATCTGCCAAGTCCTCAGGAAGACGTTCGGCGTAAACGCTTGGCTTCAGAGTTACTTCATCCCGCACCATCCCTAAAAAGCCAACTTCGGCTCCTGGTAGAAGCTGAGTCATGCCCTCGAGCATTCCCAAACCCGCTCGAAGAATTGGCACAACGACGGGCCGCGGACTAGCCATTTTTTTTCCGACAGTCTCCGAAACCGGTGTTTTGATTTTTTGCTCTTCGACTCGGATGTGCCGAGTTGCTTCGTAAGCAAGTAGAGCAACCAATTCGGAGGTTAGGTCTCTAAACACTGGCGAGGGAGTATTGCGATCCCTAAGTACCGCGAGTTTGTGGGAAATGAGTGGATGGTCAGCGACATGCACTTGCATAGTATTTAGACTACCTGAGCCGGACGTCTCGGTAGAGTATGAATCGTGGTTTCCAATACGCAGCTCATGCGAATGGCCCTCGATCTCATTAAGAAAGAAGCATTCACTCCTGACGCAGATGTGCCGGTCGGAGCCTTGATTGTGGATAGCCAGGGTCGGATTATTGCTGAGTCAACAAATCGAAAAGAGAAAGAAAAAGATCCGACGGCTCACGCAGAAATTCTTGTTCTTCGAAAGGCTGGGGGCGTAACCGGCTCCCCTAATCTTTCTGGTCTAACTCTCGTTGTTACCCTCGAACCGTGCGCGATGTGCGCGGGCGCCATTGCCCAGGCTAGAGTCTCCCGGCTGGTATTTGGTGCTTGGGACTCGAAAGCGGGTGCGGCTGGCAGTAAACATGATTTGGTTCGCGACCGGACTCTTCCTCATCGAGTTTCTGAAGTAGTGGGCGGTGTGCTTGAGCGCGACTGCCAAGAAGTACTCAAGGATTTCTTTGCGACTCTAAAGGGATCTGTGGACCTAGACTAAGAACATGACTGCGCATCAGTCGCTCATCTCAATTTTGGGTGCGGGCAATATGGGAGCTTCAATTTGCAAGGGCTTATTGATGGGTTCTTCAGCGGACCTAAGAGTCAGGGCCACTACTGCTACTGAGGCCTCAGCCGCGACTCTAACCAATCTAGGTCTAGAGGCGCGGAGTTTAGAGGCTGACAGTCAAGCTAACTTATGGGCCAGCGCGGGGGCCGACATTGTGTTGCTCGGAGTCAAGCCGTGGTCGATAATCGACCTGCTCAGTTCGATTGCTCCAAACCTGAAAACTCAAGCCACAGTGGTAAGCATCGCTGCTGGAATTACCATCGAACAGATTGAGCAGTTTTGGGGCGGAGCGGTCTTAAGGGCTATGCCGAACACCCCCGTTGCTGTCGCCAAAGGGTTTATCGGACTGAGCGCAGGAATGTCTGTCAAGCGGGACCAACTAAACCAGACTCGCTCGTTATTCGAACGAATCGGAAGTGTGATGCAGGTTGACGAGAGCCTTCTCAACGCCCTAAGTAGTTTTTCAGGATCTGGCCCTGCTTTCGTGTACTTCTTCATTGAGCGCTTTATCGAGGTAGCCAAAAAAATGGGATTTTCAAATCACCAGGCAGAGGAAATGGTTCAGCAAACTTGGGTTGGAGCCATGGGATTGCTCGACGCATCAAATAAGACTCCTGAGCGACTTCGAAGAGAGGTCACTAGTAAGGGTGGCACAACGGAGGCGGCTTTATCTATCTATGCGGAAGCAAACTTAGGCGACCTAATTACGGAAGCCTCCGAAGCAGCGATTCGGCGATCAGAGGAGCTGGCCGAATAGCGGCTTATTTATCAAGGGCCGCGAAAGTTTCAATATTCTCGTTGGTTCCAGAGACAATTATTAAGTCGTGGTTAGTGATTACTGTTTTTTCCGTCGCGTAGGTGAATGGTTTTCCGGGAGCCTTCACGCCGACGACAGTGATGTTGTACTTCGTGCGGACCTCGGAGTCTGTCAAAGAAAGGCCTCTGATGGGTTTCGGTGGATACATCTTGACCAGGGCAAAATTGTCATCGAATCGAATGAAATCGATCATACGTCCGGAAACTAGGTGGGCAACTCGCTCTCCGGCTTCTCGTTCTGGATATATAACTCGGTGGGCCCCAATCCGGGTCAAAATTTTTCCGTGAGACTCGCTGATAGCTTTCGCCCATATCTGCGGGACTTTCATGTCAACCAAGTTTGTCGTGATTAGGACACTGGATTCTATCGAGGAGCCGGTCGCAACTACAGCAATCGGAAAATCTCGAGCTCCAATTTGTTCCAAGGCGTTGAAGTTCCTGGCATCCAAAACTGCGGTGTGCTTCACTCGATCGGACCACTTTTGCACCAACGAAGCATCTTCATCAACCGCTAGAACATCTCTCCCCAATTTATCGAGCTCACCTGCGGTGGCTGCGCCAAACCTGCCTAAACCGATAACAAGTACAGGAGCATCATGCGGAATTTTTTCAACCAACGATTGGCCTCTCTTTCGCTCTACGGTAAATCGTTTGACGGTGGGTGCCACTCAGGGCCGTCGCAAGAGTCACTGTACCAACTCGTCCCAGTAGCATTGTGGCGGAAAGCACCAACTTGGCCGAATCGGGAAGATCATTGCCAACCAAGCCTGAGCTCAGTCCACAGGTTGCGAAGGCTGAGATAACGTCAAAAAGCACATCTTCTAGGCTAGCGTCAGTAATCTGAAGTACCGCGATGGTTGATATTGCAACGATACTGAATCCCCACAACACAATACTCACCGCTAGACGGACGGTGCCTGAAGGAATGCGTCTCTCGTAAGCCACGATGTCCTGATTCCCGCGGGCTTCGGCAAATGCGGCCAGAAAGAGAACTGCGAGAGTTGTCACCTTAATACCCCCAGCCGTCGACGCAGATCCGCCCCCGACAAACATCAAGACATTTAGAACTACCATTGCTGCGCCGCCAAACTCAGAGGTTTCAATAGTGCTGAAGCCTCCAGACCGGGACATCATTGAAATAAAAAGAGCGGAAATTGGGCGATTCGATTGCTCTTGGCTTGCCAGAGTTGCCTCATTGTTCCACTCTAGAAAACCAATCGCCAGGGCTCCGACAATGAGGAGAATAGTTGTCGTGACAAGCGTTAGTTTGGCATGAATTCCGAGTCGGGCATGCTCCCAGGTGCGATGGAGTCGACGAAGCCGCACAGTTCGGAGGGCTTTGGCCACCGCATAGATTACGGGAAATCCAATGCTACCGAGGAACACCCCGACACCGATAGTAAGAATCATGAGGGGGTCTTCGGCAAATTGCGACAGTCCCTCGACCAGAGGAACAAATCCCGTATTGGTGAATGCTGAGGCAGCAAGATAAGCACCTTTCCAGAGCGCCTCGAGCGGCTCAAGCCCCCAATTAATCAATCGAGGAATAATTATTGCTGCGAGGGCTGCCTCAATAACAATTACGCTAATAAATACTGTTTTCAGCAGCCCTTTGACCTCGGATAGCCGCATACCAGGGGAGTCTTGGCTTTCTCGCTCCTGCAAACGCGATGGATCAACGTCTCCGGCCATCATTTTTCGTACCGATAAGCCCAGGCGTTTTGACGCGATCACGGCCAGAATTGTCGCCAGGGTCATAACGCCAATGCCCCCGGTTTGTAGTCCAACGAAAACGACTAAATGACCAAAAGCTGACCAATGAGAGGCCATATCGACAGTCGAGAGTCCGGTGACACAAATTGCAGAAACGGCTGTAAACAAGGCGTCGCCGAATGGGGTTATCGCCCCGGAGGCAGAGGCGACTGGCAGCATTAATAAGACTGTCGTTGCGGTTATCAGAAATGAAAAAATAAATATAGTTGCGGTTGCTGCCCCACCTCCGAGGAGTTGCTGCAATCTGCTCAGCAACCCTTGAAATCCTTTTGCACGAGGACTGGGGAATAAGGCTCGTCTCGGTTTATGGACTTTTGTCTTGGAGGCACGAGTAAACATTTAGCTATCCAAGGCAGAACGACCGAGGCCTTCCGCATAATCGGGGGGCGCAAATATCATTTCAGTAATGGTACTCCTCCTTCCCAATGACTACGATATTTATTTATGACAAACGTGTTTGATGCAATAGCGGATCCCATTCGGAGAGAAGTTGTTGATCAGTTGCGCTCGAACGAAGAGATGAGTGTTGGCCAGCTTGTCGAAACCCTCGGCCTCAGTCAGCCAACCGTCTCAAAACATCTGAAAGTGTTGAGGGAATCAGGTTTAGTGACTGTCCGAGAAGTAGGTCAACATCGGATATATCGCCTCGTGACAACTGGTTTTCGAGAGATTCTTGGTTGGATTGGGTCGACGGATTCTGCTGAAATCGCAGTTGTGGAGCCATTCTTGAATCTTCGAAAAGTTGGGTTTTCAATTGGACTTCTTCTCCGAGCGCTACAAATGTGGCGTCGCGCGACCGGGCGTAAAGTGGGCCCCTAAGGCTTTACAAATGCCAGGCTTAACTCATAGTGTTGGAAGGCAAAGAATCTCAAGCAACGGAACTGAAAATGTCGAGAATACCGAAAATTCAACTGCTAACTGTCGGGGAGGTGGCCCAGGTGATGAGAGTCTCAAATATGACCGTTTACCGTCTTGTTCACTCGGGGCAGCTGCCGGCGGTAAGGTTCGGCAGGTCTTTTCGAATACCCGTTACCGCTCTTTCAGAAATGTTGGATTCCCCAATCGGGCTTGAGCAATTGGGAGAGGTCAGCTGATTTATCAGCTCTGCGCTAGACTCCGTAAGTTGTTGTAATGCAGGCATCACTATCCGATAAAATTTTACGAGAGATCATCTATGGGTTCTGTTATCAAAAAGCGTCGTAAGCGCATGGCAAAGAAGAAGCACCGTAAGCTGCTGCGCAAGACGCGTCACCAACGCAGGAATAAGAAGTAGATTCTTCCTCCCGCGGTCTCTAATCGACTGAGGCTCGGGACTTTTTGGACCTCTGAGACTGATGTCTGTTTGTGGACGCGGGCCAGATCACCGGCCACGATTTTTTGGAGGCATGAGCGAGTAGCGCGTGGTCGGGATTCACAGCAAACGGGTTACCAACGAGGGTTAGAAGCGGGATGTCCGCGGCAGAATCTGAATAGGCATAACAGTCGCTCAGATTCGCCAGATGAGAACTTGAGTGATTCTCGGCGGCTTGGGCCTTCAGCGGTCCGTGCAGCAGCTCTCCCTCGATTTCACCGGTGAATGCCCCGTCCCGGACCTCAAGTGCGGTACCGATGGCACCAGTAAGGCGAAGCTCACGAGCCATGACCGACGCAAGACCCTGGGGACTGGCGGTCAGAAGCCAGACTTCATGACCTTGAGACTTATGAAAATCAATACGCTCCAACATTTCGGGGAAGACTTTAGCCGCGATTGACCGCCTCCAGGCCCTCTCAGCAACTTTCTCAAAATCCGTTACATTTTGTCCAGCAACCAGAGATTGCGCCCGCTCCCGAATTGACTTCAAACGCTTCATAGTTTCACCTTTTCGGATGAAGTACCTTTGCTGAAATAAGGCCGGGATGACGTGGTGCCATTTGATAAACCCCGACCTCCAGGCCTCTATTCCAAACATATATATCGTGGCACCCTTGACCAGCGTGTTGTCGACGTCGACGAACACCAGGACCGGTCCTGTTTTTTTGGGAGATTTATTCGTGGGATTCATTTCGTATCAGCATAAACTTTCCGTATGAATTATGTTGAGGTCACCGTAATCGGACGTCAGAATTGTCATTTGTGTCACGAGGCAATTGAGCTTATTAAGCCAATTCTTCAGCACTTCCAAAATGTGTCCCTGAAAGAGGTTTCAGTCGACGAAAACCCCGCTTTGACCCGCATTTACTCCGAAAAAATTCCCGTTATTTTCATAAATGATCAGGAGCACTGTTTTTGGCATATTGACCCGGAGCGGTTTCGCAAGAGTCTTGTCAAAAAAGGCGCGGTAGTTAGGGCAGAGAGCCTCTGACTGGAAAAAGTTTTTATGGTTACGAAAACTCCTGACCCGAACCCCGGATGGTTCTCGGAGCATGAGTTGGCTGAGGTCCGGAACGGTTTCCCTATAATTTACCCTGAGTCCATCTCGATTCTGCCCGACAGTCTGGGAAAGGTGCCGAACTGGGCAGATTTGTCTCTGGCTTCCGCCTAAACGTCATCCTGCCGATTTCGAATTTAGACGAAACGACTGAGCTTGAAATGACGCCACTTCCAGAATACGAAAAAGGAAATTCCTAACAAAGGCGTGAGCAGTCCCGCCTCAAACTCAAGCTCGTCCGACAAAATTGTGTTTTTGCCGAAACCGTGGGTCAAAGTCATCTTGTGCTCAAATTTGGAGACTAGCGATAATGGGCCGGATAGCCCCTTCCCACTATCTCGAAAAATTTTGCTCGCCTTAGACTCCTCGAAAACAGGGTTGATCTCCTGTTCTCCAATCACAAAG
>MDTG01443339.1_pt1 | contig 15627 bp, 14 predicted proteins | sample 811421 | NCBI WGS metagenome assembly MDTG01 (sample SAMN05326645, study PRJNA326480) | marine metagenome | isolation source: seawater | place: Pacific Ocean: South East | collected 2011
AGGGTCGCAACCCGATACGACCGACGCGCCGATGTCTTCATGGCCGCAATCATCATCGCGGCCATCGTCATATGGTGGCTCTAATGAGTCCTGACCCTAAACGGACCATGCTTACAGGTGGCCGTTATTTCTTGAGGCGGACGCGGTTTGCCCTCGGCAATCCGAGTTTAAAGGTTCCCGGAGTCTTCTCGCCTCGCCATTATGCCATTTGCCGCTTTCCCCAGTTGTTTCGTACCAAGGGACAACAATGGCTTCGCGCCGTAAGTTATCCTGAACCGCAGCGATGAGGGTCAACGCCTAGGCGGTTACCAGCGGCCCACCGCGCCAAGTCGCATGCGTAGTCGTGCCTCAGTAATTTCGGCACTTTTGGCAAGGTGAGGGGTTAGCATCAAGGTAACCCTGGCAGGCAGAGGACCGAAATCAGATGGATCAGACCCTCCCGCACTCAAGATCCTTTAGCAGCCCGCTTCACGCAATCCTTCTGGCCTTTCCTGTCGCGCTTTACCCCGCGGCCCTTGTCACCGACATTACCTACCTCAACACTGCAGTCATTCAATGGACCAACTTCTCATCGTGGTTGATTGCCGGCGCTGATCTGTTCGCCGGCATCGTGCTGGCATGGGCCGTCTTGAGCCTTTTTTTCGGGCGAGCGAGACATATGAGGCGCCGCGGGGTTGTCTATCTCGTTGTCGTCGCGGTGATGTTCCTTGCGGGAGTTCTCAACGCATTTCAGCACGCGCGCGATGGCTGGCATTCGGTCGGGACGTTGGGACTGGTCTTGTCGATCCTTTGTACCCTTCTCGCCTTCTTCGCGGCTTTCATAGCCTACGGAGATGCGAATATCAGGGGAGACCGCACATGAACCGGGTCGCAGTTCTCGCTTCCGTATTTGCGCTCGCTGCCTGTCAGTCGCAAAGCGATCCGGATCTTGACCAGACCGGAGCCCAACCTGATCTTCCGGAGCAACGCGATTCCCTGTTGCCGGCAATGGAAATCCCCACGCCTGCAGGGTGGGACGGCGAGCTGCCGACGGTTCCCGAAGGCTTCACCATAACCGCCATCGCCGAGGATCTGAAAATTCCGCGGCAGATGCTGCTATTGCCTAACGGGGACATTCTGGTCGCAGAAGGCTCTGGAGGGAATGCCCCTGCCGTCCGGCCCAAGGATGTTATCGCCGGATTGATCAAGAGCCGTGGCAAAAGCTCCGTTGAGGGAGGCGACCGAATTACCTTGCTGCGCGATGAGGATGGAGATGGACAGACCGATCTGCAAACCACCTTCATCGATGGCCTCGACGCCCCGTATGGCTTGGCCTTCGTCGACGGTACGCTTTATGTGGCCAACCAGGACAATCTGGTCAGCTTTGAATATACGGACGGCGCGACGAGCATCGAAGGACCGGGTACCGAACTGACCAAGCTGCCCGCCGTAATCAACCATCACTGGACCAAGGCCATGACAGCCAGTCCCGATGGCTCGATGCTGTATGTCGGCATCGGCTCCAACAGCAATGTCGGCGAGCGTGGCATGGACGTGGAGGAAGACCGTGCCGTGGTCTGGGAAATCGACCGCGAAACGGGCGCGAGCCGAATCTTTGCATCCGGTCTCCGAAATCCCACCGCCCTTTCCTTCAATCCCTGGACCGAGCAACTGTGGGCAGTGGTCAATGAACGCGACGAACTTGGTCCTCAACTGGTGCCCGACTACCTGACCTCCGTGCGGGAAGGCGCCTTTTACGGCTGGCCTTACAGCTACTTCGGTCAGAACATCGATCCGCGAATTCGCCCCCAGCGACCGGATCTTGTCGCGCAGGCGATCGTGCCGGACTATGCGCTGGGCTCGCACGTGGCGGCCTTGGGTCTGGATTTTTCGAGCGAGGGCGGGCTCGGAGGACCCTTTGCAGAAGGGGCATTCGTGGGTCAGCACGGCAGTTGGAACCGCAGCGACCCATCAGGCTACAAGGTCGTCTTCGTACCGTTCAGAAATGGACGACCGTCAGGTGAGCCGGTCGATCTGGCCACCGGATTTCTGAAGGACGGTCACGCGCGCGGACGCCCTGTGGGCGTTCTGTTCGACGAGCCGCGCCGCGCGCTGTTGATCGCAGACGATGTCTCAAACACGGTCTGGCGTATTTCACGACAAGGCGGGCCTAACGCTTCGGAAGAACAGTAGGTCGCTCACGACTTCGTACTGTGGCACAGGCCCAGACTCGTCAAACGCAGCTGGAAACCACCATGATCGGCGCACCGGCGACTACGGTAGCACCCAGGCCGATCCACCCGATCGCAATGCCAATCCGTTCCATCTGCGTATCCTTCCGTCGCACAAGCCACCGCAGTAGAATGCAGTGAGTTCCGATCAGGGAAATCCAGACGGCAAGCAACAATAACTTTGCCCAGGACAGGCCGAATGTCCCCGACCCGGTCCATCCCGATGAGCAGCCGAGGCCATGAAGGGCGTAGAGGGTGCTGAAAGCCACGGCCCACAGAACAAGGCCCGAAACCATGCGGACCAAAGCTGTCACAGCGCAGCGCCCGACAGGGCGAGGAGCCAGGCTACGATAATCGCCACGCCCGCCCCATAATCGCTCCACACGGCTGCGATGCGACATTCATGGGGACGCCGGGCGCTAACGTGGCCGCTGGCGATCCGGCCCCTGATGAACAGCTGCGCCAAGGCGCCAACTGCTGCGGAGAAGACGGCATAGCACGTCAATGTCCAGGCTACGGCAGCGAAGGAATGCTCGGCTGGGCCCGGCAGGTGACGAATGGCGCCCAGGAGAAGGCCGGCAATCGCCAGCGCCAAGCCACACGCTGCTACCACCGCGCCGGGCTTCGCCCGCCTGAAGTTGCGCAGTCCGGCCCGCGCTCCACCAGAGGCGAGCAGCGCCCCTGCGGTCACCAGAACGGGTTCAAGGAAATAAGCGTCGAATTTTCCCGGCGGCGGCCAATTGGGCGCGACGACCCACAGGAAGAAATAACCGAAGATCAGCGAGGCGAATAATGTCCCACTTGCTGCAACGGCCAGTACGCTGCCCCAGTAGCCGACACTACCGCGCACATCAAAACTGGTAGGCAGACAAAGCCCTTGGCCAGCATTGACCGGACCAGCATCGTTCACCGTTCCGGTCGTGGCGGCCCACCGCCAAACCATGACTGCGGTGGCGACAACGAACACCGGTGCAAGCCAGTAGAGGCTCAGCAGCATCGACAGGAAGAAACCTCCGATTACCAGAGCGGTATGCAAGGGTATCAGGCTAGGACCGGGCAGGATGGCAACGTGTTCGGGCGCGCCGCTTGCGATATCGACTGCCAGCGTCTCGCGTCGCTGATCGACCGCGCGGGCCAGCAAGCCTTTCCCGCCGGCGAGGCGTGCACCCAGATTGCGATCCTGCGTCAGCGGTTCGCGGCTGTCGACTGTCGGAAGACTGGCGAAGTTGTATTGCGTGGGCGGAGTGGGCATCGCCCATTCCAGCGTTTCGGCCTCCCAAGGATCGCGCCGCGTGCGCTTTCCGAGCCGATGTTGCAGCGCGATGTCGATCGCAAACAGGCCGAAGCCGAATGCCTGCATGAACCCGCCGACTGAGGATATCAGGTTAAGTGTGGTCCACCCCGCCTCAACGGGATAGGTGTAAACTCGGCGAGGCATCCCAAGCAGGCCAGTCAGGTGCATGTGCAGGAAGGTAAGGTCGAAGCCTATAAAAATCAGCCAGAACGCCGCAATGCCCACTCTCATCACGCGTGTGCGACCGGTGGCATGGGGCATCCAGTAGTAGGCTGCAGCCAGCATCGGGAAGACGAAGCCTCCGACCAAAACGTAATGCAGGTGGGCCGTCACGAAAGCAGTATCGTGGGCTTGCTGGTCAAATGGCACGATCGCCAGCATAACCCCGGTTAGTCCGCCGAGCACGAAAACCACGAAGAAGCCGAGAATGTAATACATCGGCAATGTGAATTTCGGCCGGCCCGCCCAGATCGTCCCGATCCAGGCGAAGACCTGTACGGCCGTGGGTATTGCCACAAGAACCGAAGCTGCGGAGAAGAACCCAAGCGCCATGTGCGGAATGCCCGTGGTGAACATGTGATGTACCCACAACCCGAAGCTGAGGAAAGCGAGCGCCATCACCGCGGTGACAATCGCGCCGTATCCGATCAGCGGGGTGCGCGCCATGACCGGGATCATGGTGGACAGGGCACCCGCAGCAGGCAGAAAGATGATGTAGACCTCCGGATGCCCGAACAACCAGAAGAGGTGCTGCCACAGAAGTGGCGAACCGCCGAACTCGGGCTGGAAGAACGGCCAGCCGAAAGCGCGTTCCAATTCCAGCAGGATGGAACCAAGGATCAGCGGCGGAAACCCGAAGATCATCATTCCCGCAGTCGCCAGCAGATACCACGCCATGATCGGCATCCTCGTCAGCGACATATTCGCGGCGCGGAACTTGAGGATCGTAACCACGATTTCGATCGCCGCGCATATCGCGGAGATCTCGACGAAGGTGATCCCCAGCAGCCAGACGTCGGAATTGACGCCCGGGGTGAATTCGCGGCCCGAAAGCGGCGGATAGAGGAACCACCCCGCGTCGGGTGCCACCCCGCCCAGCAGGGCCAGGATCATGATCGTTCCTCCGAAGAGGTAGCACCACCAGCCCAGCGCAGTAAGGCGCGGATAGGCGAGATCGCGCGCACCCAGGATCTTGGGCAGCAGGTAGATTGCCAATCCTTCCAGCATGGGGATGGCGAAGAGGAACATCATGATGCTGCCATGCATCGTGAAGATCTGGCCATAGACTTCCGGCCCGGCGAAGGCGCTTTGCGGAGTGGCGAGCTGGGCACGGATCAACATGGCGAGCACGCCGCCGATGCCGAAGAACACGGCAGCAGTGATGATGAACCGCTTGCCGAGATCCGTATGGCTAACGCTACTGAACACACCGCGCCACCCGGTCTCGTTTTTCCAGATGCGGGTCAGGCCGTGGTGGAGTTCAAGCGCCTTCATTGTGTCGCCCCCGTCAAGTTGTTCGCGCTTGGGGCATCGTAAGCCTCCACCACAAAGCGATGGCTTGCATGGCCGACGCCGCAATATTCTGCACAGACTGCCTCATAGGTGCCGGCCGCATCCGCCTCGATCCGCAAACGGTTCACCTGGCCTGGGATCGCATCCATCTTGCCCGCCAGTCGCGGAATCCAGAGGCTGTGGATCACATCGATCGCTCTGATATCGAGATCGATTGGCCGCCCGGCAGGTATGCGTAATACGTCCTCCGAACAGGTTCCGTCTTCGTAACAGAACTCCCAGCCGTAATTGTAGGCCGTAACCTCGATAGTCTCCGCGCCCGGACCCGCTGGGAGATTACGCTCGCCCACCCACAGTGCGAAACCGAGCAGGACCATCAGCACGGTTACCGGCATGGCAAGACCCAGCCAGCCGATCCATACACTCTTGTTGCCAGGCTTTTCCCGATCTGCCACGCCCCGCCGGAACAGCCCCACCAACAGCAGCGCGAAGACGAGCGCGGCCAGCAGGATCGAACCACCGAGCATCCACCACCACAGGTGCGCAACGCGCGCGGCGAACGGCCCGGCGGGATCGATGGTGGACAAAGCCCCTCCGCAAGCCGCAAGAGAGAATGCAGGACAGACCACAACCATTGAGCGAACCCAGCTTCGCGAAGGATGACGCCAATGACAGATACGGCCCATGAAAAAATTGCCGAGAGGGAATTGGTCGAGGCGAATCCCGAAGATTTGGTCGATCCGGTCGAACAACAGCCCGATTTTCACAGACTCGAATCGCGTATCGCTCTGGCCGGACATCCCATCCACGCGATGCTCGTCGCTTTCCCTATTGCGCTGACAACCTGCGTGCTGGGGGCGGATATCTTCTACTGGTGGACCGGCGATCTCTTCTGGGCCCGCGCCGGTCTCTGGGCGGCGGGAATGGCTTTCCTGTTCGGCGTTCTGGCGGGCATTGCGGGGACGGTCGAATTGCTGAGCGTGCCCGGCATCCGCCAACGCGCGGCAAGCTGGACGCACTTCATCGTAGCGGTGATGCTGCTGTCCATCCTCGGGATGAACTGGGGCTATCGTCTGCTGGGATACGAGGAGGCGGTGCTTCCCTTCGGCATCATGTTTTCCGCCTTCGCCGTGGTCTTTACCGGGTTCACCGGATGGCACGGGGGCAAGCTCGTGTTCGAATATCAAATCGGGGTTTCTTCCACCGGGAGTTCGTGACCCAGTGGCTCGTTCAGCCATGCGGGCGCAAAATTGGATAGTGCGGGCTTGCCCAGCACGAGGAACAGGATGGTGACCATCGCGACTGCGATTGGCACCAGCGTGGGGATGGCGCTGCGCGGTTCAAATCGGCCACGACGTTCACTCATGAGCACCACCAGATGCCCGACCCAGGCGTGGAGCGCGACCAGCACACCGACCATGAGCAGCTTCACAAACATCCACAGGGTGAACACGCCTGCGAGAAAGATCAACAGTGTGCCTGCGGAGATGGCGATGATCGCCGCCGGGGTAACCAGATACGAATAGGCGCGATGTGTCAGCAACCGCAGTTGGCTGTAACTGGCTTGGCCTTCGCCGATCTCGTGCTTGCTGAGCATCAATGGCAGGCCGAGGAGCCCGGCACACCAAACGACGAGAGCAGCGATATGCAGCGCCTTGACGAGGGAAAGGATCACGAACGAACGCTCATTGTCGTTTGGCTTGGAGTTCACGCAAGACGTTGATGGAGTTCGTGGAATTTCCTGTTGCATTCTGCCGCTGCCAGGCGCGGCGTGCAATCCACAAGCCACCGATGGCGAACGGCGCCATTCCGCCGACCCACATGACCAGCCCGGCCAATTGCTGGTCCGCCAGACCCGTCAGCCCCCAGGCCGGCGCGGACAGTGCGTGGGTTACATACAATGGCTGCGAGGCGAAGGTGAGCAAGGCACCCAGGAACCCCATCTGCACCATTCCGCCCAACAATCCTCCGACCGCGCCCATCACGCCGGTCCGCTGGATTGCCAGCCAGAATGCGAACGACGTCGCGAAGATCGTGATTTGCATAACCCAGTACAGCGCCATGTTCGCCAAGGCCGCATTGTATAGCGCAGGCACATGCCACGCCCACAGCACTGCCGTCATTGCGAGCGTAGTCAAGCTGACCGGCAGGTGTAATCGGAACAGGGGGCCAGCCGCGCCAGACGACCGCGCCGCAAGAGCAAAAGCAAGCGCGGCGGCAATCAGGAGCAGGTGATGTATCGAACGGGCCGAGAATAGCGCCACGCTGGCCGCACACAGGGGCGAAACGAATGCCAGCGTGAGCAACGAGACACCGACTGCCGCCATCCGGTTTTTTGCCCTCAGAGCCCATACCCACGCAACGGCTAGAATAGCGACGAGGGGTGGATCGAAATTCCAGTGCGAGGCGATTTCAGCCAGCGCCGGAGGGCTTCCGCAATAACTGCCGGCAAACATTTGCAATCAACTTTCCCCGAATAACCCGACCTTTGGCGACAGCCTTTAGCTGCCGCATTTTCTGCGAGTAGCGGAACATAGCGGCCAGTACTGCGGTTTGAAAACGGTGAAACGCAACAATTGATCCGATGGATGTGGGCGTGGGAGTGTCAAAATTGGGTTATGAACGGATAGCAGTGTTTGGCGGAAGCGGGGCGACCGGTCGCGAAGTAGTCAGGCATGCCCTGCGTGCTGGGCTGGAAGTAGTTTCGATCGACCGGTCCCCGCCTGACAAAGCCGATCGGATCGAGCAAGTATCCTATCGCGAGGCAGATGTGCTGAAGGGCGATCTGGCTCAGGCGATGGAAGGGTGCGATGCGGTGATCTCGGCATTGGGCGTCGCTTTCTCGCCGAGCAACGCGCTGTCTCCTCCGCCGCTCTATATTGAGGGAACTGGCAATATCCTCGGCGGGATGGAGCGCGCCGGGATCAAGCGAATTGCGGTGATTTCAGCCGCTTTTGTGATCGATCAGCCCAACCTTCCGAATTGGTTCAAGATCACCGTCGTTCCGGCGCTCCACAATATCCTGGAGCAGATGAGAGAGATGGAGGCCCTCCTGGAGGGGCGCTCCGATCTCAAGTGGACCATCGCGCGACCCGCATGGCTGCTGCACAAGCCCGCCGCCGGTGATTTGCTCGTCGAGGAGGAGTTTCTGCCCGACAGAGCTTTTCGCTGTCGGATAGGAGATCTCGCTGTCTTCCTTGTCGAATGCGTGCAACATGATCGGCACGTGCACGCCAAGCCCGCAGTGGGTGCGCCCGAAGAGGAAGAGTTCGAAAGCCCGCTCGCTCTGGGCGATGAATTCGCCGGCCGGTGAACGGGTGCCAGTTCACTACCTGCGAAATTTTTCGCAGCCTCCGTTGGACAGGAAGCATCTTCTCCCAAACTTCAGTACGTGACGATCAGAACTCCCGCTGCTCCTCGATCTCGTAATCCTCGAAGGCACCCTCTTCCTCCGAGTGAAGCAGTTCAACCGCGCGGTCGGCGGCGTCGTAATAAGGGTGCAGGATGAGGTGGGCACCAGAGTTGCGAAGTTCCTCGTTGTCTTCAATCCGGTGGGTCGCGACTGCAATCTTGCCCACTTCCGTCAGCGCCTGGAGGAAGGCGTGGCGGCTGTCATGATGCGTACAGGCAGCGGCTGGAGAGCGATTAGCTCGCTCAGGCCTCACGGTAGCAAGTCTGCCGGAAGCGTTCTTGCGGACGCCGGCTGCCGAAGGGTTGCGACCGGTCAGACAAGGGCGCTACTGAATGCCTGAGAGAATATAGATTTCAGGGGGTTGCATTGAGTTTACGTGGGCTTGTCATCCGGCAACCACATCTTGAGAACATTCTATCTGGCCGGAAAACATGGGAGATGCGAAGTCAGTCCTGCAGGCTGAGAGGCACAGTCGCCCTGATCGAAAAGGGCAGTGGACTTGTAGTTGGAACCGCCCGGATCGTTGATGATCTTCCGCCCCTTTCCAGCGAAGAACTCAGATCAGCGACGGACAGGCATCGAATTCCGGCTGATGAGATCCCGGCCGCCATCGAGAAAGGATGGGTTCGCCCCTGGGTTCTTGACGACGTGCAGCGGCTAGCCACTCCGGTTCCCTACAAGCACACATCTGGCGGCAGCTGGGTAAAGCTCACTGCCGATGAGCAGAAGCAGGTTGAGGCGGCTTCAGGAACGACGCCTCAAATCATCTGCGACACCAATATCCCAAATGAAGTAGCAACATCTGATCGCATCAGGTCCAGCGCCTCTCTCGACGGTAACAGGCTTACCCTCAACATCGAATGGGATGACGAACGCCCGGTTCGCAGGTCTCGGCCCTGGCGGACAACCGTCTTCTCGTTGCAGCTGGTTGCCGCTCTCTCGGCCTGCGCATGTCTCCTGATCGCCGCATTCCATTTCTTCGCCGGACTGTTCGATGGAGACCTGTTCCGCTGGAAGGCTTTCGCCTGGTTCTTCGGAGCAGCATTCCTGATGGGACTGGCCGGCGTGGACGACTGAATGCCAGTTCCAGAAAAAGTGCACGGCCGGTACGATTTTTCCTGACACTCCTTGAAAGACCAGCGTGTCCACGATCTTTTGCGAGAACGGGAATTCTGCATTCAGGCGTTGATGCGAACGACGGGAGGTGACCCTGCCGGAACGACGATCTCATCCATTGAACTACCTGTAGGAGGGGATGGGCCGCATTATCATCTGTGGAGGAAGTGGAAACAAAAGAAGAACAAATCCTTGCCTCCCGGGAATCTGCATGCCATTGCGTCATTCCCTGACCCGGCAAATGGAGATGTCCCATGGCAGATGCGCCCTTCCTGTTCTCGACCAATCTGCACAAGGCCGGCCTCGATCCCGATACCGCTGCCGGCGAACTGGGAGTCTCCTCACGCCAGGTGAAGCGCTACCTCGCTGGCGATTGCGAGATCCCGAAGCTGGTACGCGAACGCATGCATGAACTTGCTGCCGCGCGGCTAAGGGAGCCGCAAAAGGATCCCGCATTCCGGTTCATCGATCTGTTTGCAGGTATCGGGGGGATGCGGCTGGGCTTTGAGGCGATCGGAGGAAAGTGCGTCTTCACCAGCGAGTGGGACCGGTTCTCGCAGAAGACCTACCTGCACAATTTTCCTGATGGTGATGATCACGTCTTTGCAGGTGATATCAGACCCTATGGTGAGGATCCTTCGCTGATTCCGGACTTCGATGTCCTGCTCGCCGGATTTCCCTGCCAGCCATTCTCGCTGGCCGGGGTCTCGAAAAAGAACTCGCTGGGCAGGGCGCATGGCTTTGCCTGCGAGGACCAGGGCAACCTTTTCTTCGAGATTGCCCGCATTATCGACCATCACCGGCCAGCAGCTTTCCTGCTCGAGAACGTCAAGAACCTGCAGTCGCATGACAGGGGGCGCACCTTTCAGGTGATCCGCGATACGCTCACCAAGGAGCTCGGCTACAGGATTGATTTCCGGATCGTCAGCTCGGCACCTTTCGTGCCGCAGAAGCGCCAGCGTATCTTCATCGTTGGTTTCCGCGAGGATGTGGACTTCAGTTTCGACGGTTTTGAAAAGCTGATCCCGCCAGAGGAGGAATGGCCGACGCTGGGCGCGATCCTGCAGTCGCACAACGAGGTCGATGCCAAATATACGCTGACCCCGCACCTGTGGAACTACCTGCAGGAATACCGGAAGAAGCACGAGAAGGCCGGAAACGGGTTTGGCTATACGACCCATACACCGCGTGACGTCGCCCGCACGCTGTCGGCGCGTTACCACAAGGATGGGTCGGAGATCCTTATTGCGCAGCGAGGCACGCGTCCGCGGCGGCTTACCCCTGTCGAATGTGCCCGCCTGATGGGATTCGAGCGCGACGGGCGCGAATGGATCATTCCCGTTTCCGACACGCAGGCCTACCGCCAGTTCGGCAATGCAGTGGTGGTTCCGGTGGTCGAAGCCATTGCAAGGCATATGAAGCCATCTCTGGATCGCGCGCTCGCTCTGGAGCAGGGAGCCGGGCCCGCGCAGGTCAAGAGGCGTCAGGCGGCCATTGCCTGACATCGTCGACGAGGCGACCCGCAGCCGGATGATGGCTGGCATCAGGGGGCGTGATACGAAACCCGAGATGCTGATCCGGACCGGCCTGCACCGGATGGGTTTCCGATTTCGTCTGCACGACCGCAGGCTTCCGGGAAGGCCGGATCTTGTATTTCCCTCCAGGAATGCCGCAATCGAGGTGCGCGGCTGCTTCTGGCATGGTCACGACTGCCATCTGTTCCGGTGGCCCGGAACTAGGCGGGAGTTCTGGCATGAAAAAATCTCTGGCAACATTGCCCGTGATGCCCGCAATCGGGCGGCACTGCTCGACGCTGGGTGGCGCCTTGCCGAGGTCTGGGAATGCCACCTGAAGGGAAGGGAGGGGCAGCCGGCAGAGGAGGTACTGCAACGGCTGGCCGTGTTTCTGCAAGGTGATGAAAAACGTCTGGTCATCGGCGCGGATCGCAATGTCGAGATCCGTCAAAAGTGACACCGATTGGTCGCAGAAAAGTCACTGTGAAAAAAATATAAACCAATAAAAACAACATTTCGATATATTTTGCCGGGTTTATGCGGAGATACAGGGGGTTGTGCTGCCCTTTCCGCATCGCCAGATTGCCTCTTCCGTACAGCAGGAATGAGGTTCTCTCCCCATGGCATTTGAATTTTCACCGGGCACCCTTGATGAACTGGCCGGCATACTCACCGCGCATGGCGTGGGCGAGGCGTTGATCAAGCCGCTCACACGCAATCACAACGACAAGAACCAGATCTACTCCGGCTCGGAGTTCGCGCCTCTCTACCCGCGGTTCGACGTTGATTTCGCGTTTCGCGGTGCGTCAACGAGCGGCAAGAAGGCCGGCGCCGCGAAAGGCAAGGCGATCCCCGAGGCGGTCTTCCGCGACTTTGTCTGGCTCGATGCCGAGGGGAGGGAAGTCCGGGCCCGGGGCGTCAGAATGATTGTCTACGCCCAGTATCCCGAAACGAGACTGAGCGGCTTCTCGACGGTCGAGAACACGATGCCGGAATCGCTCTCGGTCGAGTTCACGAAAGCCAATCCCGATGTACCGCGGTACCTTGTCCTGGGACGCCGGGGCATCGGCGGTGTCGTAGCCATGATGGTGGTCGATCCGCCGTCGGCGTTCGCAGAGGGAGTAAAATCGCTCCCGTCCGCTTCGGGATCGCGGGTCTGGAAACATCTGCAGACCGGTACTCCGGCGCGCGAGAGGCTGCTGCCACTTCTTGTCGCCGCGAGCGGACGGCCGATGCCGGGCTGCAGGCTCGATGCCTCGGGCGCGACGCTGCCGTTCAACGGGACGCAGGTGTGCGGCTACACGCTCGAGCACGCGCTGGGTATTGTGCCCAACAGCGGCAAGGATGGCGACTTCGAGGGAATAGAGCTCAAGACGCACACACAGAAGAAGGTGACCCTGTTTACGCCCGAGCCCGACATGGGGGGCTACGCCGAAGACTTTGCGCGCTTCATGGAAACCTGGGGGTATCCCGATGCCTCGGGCCATCTGCGGCTGACCGGCATTCACCGGGTCGGGGTCCGTTGTGACAAGAGTGGTCTCACGCTCCGTGTCGTGAACCACGATCGGGGCACGTCGCTCGCTGCATCTGCAGAAAACGATGTTCACCTTGGCCTTATCGACGATGAGGGGAGGCTCGCAGCAGGATGGTCTCTCGAGCGCATGCTCAACTGCTGGTCGGCCAAACACAACGAGGCTGTCTATGTACCGGCCACGAAGACGAGGTGCGATGATGAGGGACTCCTCAATCAGGGGCACAGCTTCATGGTGGAGTTCGGGCAGACAGTCATGTGGTGCAAGGAGACTTCTGCCGAGAGGCTGTTCGAGGCGCTCTACAACGGCACGCTCTTTCTGGATCCTGCACCGAAGTACTGCCCGGAAGACCCCAGTCTCAACAAGCGGCGGTCCCAGTGGCGGGTGAATGACATCGCGATTGCGGCGCAGGATCTGTATCGCGATGTGAGGATGATTGCGCTGGGTGATGCGCAGGTTGCTGCCTGACCCCACAGATTTTGGAACTTTGGGGCGAGCAGTAACAGTGGCAGAAAGATGCCCCCTGTTACCGCAGCCAGCATGACTTCGGACAGGATGAACGATACTGGATGGCCATGACAGCAGAAGAGGAACTCGCACCAGCACTGGCTGAACTTCAACGTGCCTACGACGTGCTTCCCTTCCTTGGGAGGCAGATCCCTGCAGATCGGATGGCGTTTCGGCGCCTTCCTGATGAAATGGTCGATCTGCTGGCCGCCTCTCCGGATTTTCGACCTCCTGAAATCGGGGGTGGTCCGGTCTGGCTGCAGCTGGAGACCGATGAAGGAGGTAGCGCTGTGGTGATCGTGGCAAGACCGAGAGCAGATGGAGAGTTGTGGGTAGTCGCACCCGAAAGGTTTGGAGACTGAAAGACGGCCGCGGTTCTTGGTTCTTTCCCTAGGTGTGCCCGAGATCCCGAGGTTGCGGAACGGAGTAGGGAAAGAGTTGGTGGGCGAGCCGCCTTACGGCGGATCATGTTCCGCTCAGTCGAGCAGACGACCTGCCGGTACCTCGAACGGCGCCGCCAATCGTTCGAGAACTGAAATCGAGGGGTGCGCGCCCCACGCTCAAGGTCGCTAACATAGGTACGGTGAATGCCGGCGCGCTCGACTTCGTCTTCCTGGCTCCACCCCTTCTCGTTGCGCATGCGGCGAAGATTGATGCGAATGCCATCGGGCCTGATCATCGCGGATGAAACCCCGTGGAATTTCTTGTTTGAGCGCAAGTATGCGAATTTCCAAAGCCTCTTGTAGCTTCGTCGGTGGTGCAGGCTTTGAACCGCCCCGGGATTGCCGGAGGCCCTAACTCCTGAGAGGAAGGGCCTACGATGAGTAAGACGACGAACAAGTTTGCACCTGAGGTTCGCGAGCGGGCAGTCCGCCTGGTGCTGGACCAGGAAGGCGAGCATCCATCCCGCTGGGCAGCGATCACATCCATAGCGGCGATGATTGGCTGCTCAGGGCACACGTTGCTGGAGTGGGTGAAGAAGGCCGAGGTAAACAGCGGCAAGCGTGCCGGCGTTCCTGTCGAGGTTGCAGACAAGTTGAAGGCGCTGGAACGTGAGAACCGCGAGCTGCGGCAGGCTAACGAGATCCTGCGCAAGGCTTCTGCATATTTTGCTCAGGCGGAGCTCGACCGCCCGTTCAAGCGATGACCAGCTTCATTGATGAGCATCGGGATGAGTATGGGGTCGAGCCGATCTGCCGGGTTTTGCCGATCGCCCCATCCACCTACCACGAGCGCGTCGCGCAGCGGCGTGATCCGTCGCGTCTGTCAGCCCGTGCCCAGCGCGACGAGGCGATGAAGCCTGAGGTCCGGCGTGTGTTCGATGCCAACTTCAAGGTCTATGGCGTGCGGAAAGTGTGGCGGCAGATGCAGCGTGAGGGCTTCGATATTGCCCGCTGCACGGTGGAACGACTGATGCGTGACCTCGGCCTGCAAGGCGTGATCCGGGGCAAGCCGGTGAAGACTACGATCAGCGACAAGGCGGCGCCGTGTCCGCTTGATCAGGTCAACCGCCAGTTCTATGCGCCAGCGCCGAACATGCTGTGGGTGTCGGACTTCACCTACGTCGCGACATGGTCAGGGTTCGTCTATGTTGCCTTCGTGATCGACGTCTACGCCCGCTACATCGTGGGCTGGCGGGTGAGCAGGACGGCCCACGCCGGCTTCGTGCTGGATGCCCTGGAGCAGGCGATCCATGACCGACGACCTGTTCACCGTGGCGGCCTGATCCACCACAGTGATCGCGGCAGCCAATATGTCTCAATCAAGTATACCGAGCGCCTCGCCGAGGCCGGGATCGAGCCATCCGTCGGGAGCGTTGGCGACAGCTATGACAACGCATTGGCCGAGACGATCAACGGTCTTTACAAGGCCGAGGTCATCCACCGCCGAGGTCCATGGCGATCATTTGAAGCCGTTGAATATGCCACGCTCGAATGGGTCGATTGGTTCAACAACCGGCGCCTGCTCGCGCCCATCGGCAATATCCCGCCTGCCGAAGCCGAGGAGCGATACTACGCCATGCTGGACGAAACGCCCATGGCAGCATAATTTGATGAAACTGGCCTCCGGCAATCCCGGGGCGGTTCACTTCAGTTTAATCTGTATAGTGAGATTGCCGCGGTCCTCAATTCACTCTCACGAGTGTGAAGTGGCAGGCACCCAGTAGTTCTCGCCCCAGCGCTCCTCCAGTTCGGCGAGGCACTCGCGGTGGATTTCGCGCACCCGCTCGGGCGTCATGTATTCGGCCTTGTCGATTTCCTCGATCTTCAGGGTCGACTTGTCTTCATACAGGTGCTCGCCTTTCAGCAGGGCGTTCTCGTCGTAGGGCCAGATGAAGGCCTGGCGGCTGGAGACGAGGTAGAGCCCGTCCGCCTTTTCCGCCTTGATGCCGATCTTCGCCAGTTCCTCCCCCGTGCTCATCTGGTGGAACCACATCTCGTCGGCGATACCCCAGTCGGCCACGGCCACCTTGTCGCCGCTGTTCCACAGCACGATGTCGCCGATGGCGGAGTAGAAATCATAGACGCCC
>MDTG01199189.1_pt1 | contig 15625 bp, 15 predicted proteins | sample 811421 | NCBI WGS metagenome assembly MDTG01 (sample SAMN05326645, study PRJNA326480) | marine metagenome | isolation source: seawater | place: Pacific Ocean: South East | collected 2011
AAGAAAAGACAGTTTTTTAAAAAGAATTTCATCCAAAATTGCAAACAAAGTTAGATCAGCAATATTGAATGACAATTGTTCAGATACTGGTTGTTCTTTAAAAATATTTGATAAAAATATTTTTTTATCCTTCCCCTTTTTTGATGGTATGCACAGATTTTTGCCAGCCTTATTTAGTGGATATAAGAAGAATACTAAGTTTATTAATGTTGATCATCGAAAAAGAAGATTTGGTCATTCGAACTATGGGACAATAAAAAGATTAATTAAAGGTATTATTGATATTTATAGAGTGATAAAAATAATAAAAAATATAAAATAAAAATGTTTAACTATTTTGAAAATTTATCTAATATTGAAGTAGTTTTTTTAATAATAGGTTTTACTGGCCAAGGTCTTTTTGCCTCTCGTTTCATCTTCCAGTGGATATATTCAGAAAAAAGAGGAGAAAGTTACATTCCAATAATTTTTTGGTATTTAAGTATATTTGGAGGTATTGGTCTTTTAGCTTATGCTTTATTTAGAAAGGATCCTGTAATAATTACTGGACAGCTATTTGGTATTTTTATTTATTTAAGAAATTTAATTTTAATTTATAAGAAAAAATATGACAAAAATTGAAAATTATATAGGTGGATCGACTTTAAGTAAAAGTAATGAATACTTGGATGTTTTTGATCCTTCAACAGGAGAAGTAATATCAAATGTAGTTTCTTCTAATGAAGAAGATTTTGATAGTGTTATTTCAAGTTCAAAAAAAGCGTTTGTTGAGTGGTCTAGTGTCACTCCTTTGAAAAGAGCAAGAATATTATCTAAGTATAAAGAAATCATTGAAAAAAATGTTACTAATCTTGCTCAACTAGTCTCTAAAGAGCATGGAAAAACAATTGAAGATGCAAAAGGATCCGTAATAAGAGGTTTAGAGGTAGTAGAATTTGCATGTGGAATTCCTCATCTATTAAAAGGAGAATTTTCTCAAAATGTAGGAACAAATATTGATTCTTGGTCTATTAGACAACCTCTTGGAATATGTGCAGGTATAACACCTTTTAATTTTCCAGCTATGGTTCCAATGTGGATGTATCCAATTGCAATTGCATGTGGAAATAGCTTTATTTTAAAACCTTCAGAAAAAGATCCATCATGTAGTTTAAAATTAGCTGAATTATTTTCTGACGCTGGATTACCCGATGGAGTATTTAATGTTATTAATGGAGATAAAAAAATAGTAGATTTATTAATTGAGAGTGATGAAGTATCATCAATAAGTTTTGTTGGATCAACTCCTGTTGCTAAATATATTTATGAAAAATCATCAAAATATGGAAAAAGAGTTCAAGCACTTGGTGGTGCAAAAAACCACCTTGTGGTAATGCCAGATGCAAATTTAGAACAAGCTGTAGATGGAATTATCGGTGCTGCATATGGATCAGCAGGAGAGAGGTGTATGGCAGTTTCTGTTGCAGTAGCAGTGGGAAATATAGCTGATCATTTAGTAGAAAATATTTCTAATAAAGCTATGTCATTGAAAGTGGCTCCATGGACAGATGAAAAATCAGAAATGGGACCAGTTATAACAAAAGAACACAAGAAAAAAATTGAAGAGTACATCTCAATAGGCGTCAAAGAAGGCGCAGAATTAAAAATAGATGGTAGAGATATTAAAATCCAAGGATATGAAAATGGTTATTTTGTTGGACCAACATTATTTGATAATGTTAAGTCCAATATGACAATATACAATGAAGAAATTTTTGGCCCTGTTTTATCAGTAGTTAGAGTAAATAGTTACAACGACGCTTTAAAACTTGTAAATGAACATTCAATGGGTAATGGCACAAGTATTTATACATCTAATGGAGAGGTTTCTAGGCACTTTACAACAAATTGTAAAATTGGAATGGTTGGTGTTAATGTACCAATTCCGGTACCAATGGCTTTTCATAGTTTTGGTGGATGGAAACAGTCTTTATTTGGATCAAACGCTATGCATGGGAATGAAGGTATAAATTTTTTTACAAAATTGAAAACTGTTACAGCTAGATGGCCTGATAGTATTAAAAAAGGTCCTGAATTTACAATACCAGTTAACTGATGAAATTAATCAAACTAATTTTTTGTAATTATTTTAAAAATAATTTTAATAGATAAAATATAAAGTATCCTATAGTGAAAAAAGTTATTGTAACAGGTGGAGCGGGTTTTATTGGCAGTCATTTGGTTGATCAACTTTTGCAAAAAAAATTTTCTGTAACAGTAATAGATAACTTTAATACTGGAAATATTAAAAACTTAAAACATTGTATCAAAAATAAAAATTTAAATATTATAAAAGCAAATATTAAAAATAAAAAAAAAATTTCAAAATATTTCAAAAATGTAAGGTATGTATTCCATCTTGCTGCAATAGCTGAAATTGTTCCATCTATAGAAAATCCTGAAGATTATTTTGATACCAACGTAAAAGGTACTTTAAATATATTAGAGCTAGTTAAAGAAAATAATATAAAAAAAATTATATATGCAGCTTCTTCATCATGTTATGGTATTCCAAAAAAATATCCAACTGATGAAAAACAAGATATAAAACCACAGTATCCATATGCTTTAACAAAATATCTAGGAGAGCAGCTTGTTATTCATTGGTCTCAAGTATATGGTATAAAATTCAACTCTTTGAGACTTTTTAATGTTTATGGACCAAGATCAAGAACTTCGGGTACTTATGGTGCTGTTTTCGGTGTTTTTTTAGCACAAAAAATTGCAAATATTCCGTTCACAGTTGTCGGCAATGGAAAACAAACGAGAGATTTTGTATTTGTTAAAGATGTTGCAGATGCATTTTACAAATCTGCTATTGCTAATGTATATAATGAAATTTTTAATATAGGATCAAATAATTCATATAGTATAAATTATTTAGTTAAACTGATAGGAGGAAAGAAAATTTATATTCCCAAAAGGCCTGGTGAGCCAGATTCAACTTATGCAGATATAAAAAAGGTGAAAAAAATGTTAAAATGGAAGCCTAAATATAATCTAAAAACTGGCGTTAAAATTATGCTAGAAAATATTGATTATTGGAAAAATGCTCCATTATGGAATGATAAAAAAATTAAAATAGCAACTAAAAGCTGGTTTAAATATTTAAGATAAAATGAAAAATAAAATTTTAAACAAGAAAAATATAGCTAAGTTTTTACAAAACTATAGACTTAAAAGAAAAAAAATAGTTCATTGCCATGGTGTATTTGATTTACTTCATCTTGGTCATTTTGAGCATTTTTTAAAAGCTAAATCTTTTGGAGATATACTTATTGTAAGTGTTACTTCAGACAGATTTGTGAACAAGGGTCCTAACCAACCTTTTTTCTCTTTAAATGAAAGAATTAAAGCTTTAAGTCATATAGAGTCAATAGATCATATTATAGAATCTAATTCACCTGACGCAATTGAAATAATTAAATCAATTAAACCTGATATTTATTGTAAGGGTAAAGATTACCAAAATTCTAAAGAAGATTTGACTGGCAAAATTAAAAAAGAACTTGATCTCGTAAAAAGTAATAATGGAAAAATTGTTTTTACTGATGAAATTTCATTCAGTTCATCTAGAATATTAAATGCAAACAATTTATTATTAAATGAAAAACAAACACAATTTATAAATGAAATAAAGAAAATATATAATTTTGATCATATAAAAAAAAGTATTAATAATTTTAAAAAGCTAAAAGTATTGATAATAGGAGAGTTGATTATTGATAAGTATGTCTTTTGTGATGCTGTTGGAAAATCAGGTAAAGATCCAATGCTTGTTTTTAGCCATGTAAAAACAGATGAATATTTAGGTGGCGCAGGCGCTGTGGCAAACCATATATCTGACTTTTCAGAAAATATTACACTTTTGTCTTTAATTGGTGATAAAAATGACAGATTTAAATTTATTACTCAGCAATTATCTAAGAAAATCAAAACTAAATTTTTCAAAAAAGAGTTATCGCCAACAATAATAAAAACTAGGTTTGTTGATAATAATTCAAAGCATAAAATGTTGGGAGTTTATGATATAAATAGTGAACCTCTATCAATCAATACCTCTATTAAAGTAGAAAATTTTATTAAGAAAAATATTAAAAAATTTGATATTGTTCTAGCATATGATTATGGTCATGGTTTTTTCAATGATAAAATTGCTAAGTTAATATCATTAAATTCAAAATATCTTGCCTTAAATGCTCAAGTTAATTCTAGTTCTATAGGAGGTCATTCAATTCAAAAATATAAAAAATCTGATTTTTTGATTATAAATGAATCTGAACTTAGACATGAAGTTAGAGATAATATTAGTACTGTTGAGGAACTTGTAAAAAAACTTGAAAAAAAACTTTTATTCAAAGAATGTGTTGTAACACGTGGAATGAAAGGGTCACTAATGTATTCAAAAAAACACAATAAATTTAATTATTGTCCAGCATTTGCATCAAATGTGATTGATAAAATAGGGGCAGGAGACTCTTTTTTACCCTTTTATTCATTATCCTCAATTTTAAAAAATGATAGTAATTTATCTCTTTTTTTAGGCTCAATTGCAGCTGCGCAATCAGTTGAAAGTATTGGCAACAGTTATAATATAAATAAAAGTAAGATGTTAAAATCAATATCACATATAATTAAATAATGAAAAAAATATTTATAACAGGAGGAGGTGGTTATGTTGGTTCCATGCTTGTCCCAGTATTATTAAAAAAAGGGTACAGTGTTACGGTAGCGGATTTGCTAATATATGGAAATACTTTATCTCCACATAATAAATTATCTATTAATAAAGTTGATATAAGAAATTTGGAAGCTTTAAAGAAAATTATCCCTGGCCATGATATATTTATTCATTTGGCATGTATATCAAATGATCCAAGTTTTGAATTGAATCCAGATTTAGGTAAAACAATTAATTTTGATTGCTTTGAGCCAATAGTAAAATTATGCAGATCTTCAGATATTAAAAGATTTGTTTTTGCTTCCTCCTCTTCAGTTTATGGTATTAAAAATGTACAAGACGTTCATGAGGAAATGTCTTTAAAACCACTTACTGATTACTCAAGATTTAAAGCAGAATGTGAGGACATTTTACATAAGTATAATAATAAAAATTTTGTAACCACTACACTAAGACCTGCTACGGTTTGTGGTTACTCTACTAGACAAAGAATGGATGTAGTGGTCAATCTCCTAACTAATTTAGCATACAACAAAAAAGAAATATCTGTTTTTGGAGGTGAGCAATTAAGACCAAACATTCATATATCTGATATGGTAAATGCATATGTTAAAGTTATTCAATCTGAAGAAAAATTAATAAGTGGCAAAATATTTAATGTGGGTTATGAAAATAAATCTGTAATTGAAATAGCAAAAATAGTTAAAAATATTATTGGCAAAAATGTTAATATCTTAAAAAAACATTCTGATGATGACAGATCTTATCATATAAGTTCAAATAAAATTAAAAAAATTCTAGGCTTTGAGTCTCTTTTTACAATCGAAGACGCAGTCAATGATATTAAAAATGCATTTGAAAAGAATAAATTCATTAATTCCCTTACAAATTCAAATTATTTCAATATAAAAAAAATGCAAGAAATTAAATTGAAATAAATTTTTTATAATTTGATTTTTATCAATTAAAATATTGAAAAAATAATAAATTTCATTAACTAATAAGAATTCTAGATTGATCAAATGAAAGTTAGATATTCTTATTTACCCCAACAATTTAAAAATATAGATAATTTATGGAAAGAATTAAAAGCTTTTGTTAAAACTGGTGATTTTACATTAGGAAAACCTCTAATAAAATTTGAAAATGATTTTGCAAAATTAATAGGTGTCAAATATGCTATTGGGGTAAATTCTGGAACTGATGCAATAAAACTTTCCTTAAAAGCACTTAATATAAAAAAAGGAGATGAGGTCATTACAGCTGCAAATACTTTTGTGGCAACTGTAGGTGCTATTTGTGAATTAGGAGCTATACCAATTTTTGTAGATTGTGACGATACATTTTGTATGAATGTGAATTTAATCGAAGAAAAAATTACAAAAAAAACTAGAGCTATCGTTCCTGTTCATTTTACTGGGTACATGACGGATATGGTAAAACTATCTAAAATAGCAAAAAAATATAGAATACCAATTATTGAAGATGCATGTCAGTCAATACTTGGTTCTATAAATGGAAAAAAAGCCGGTCAATGGGGTGTAACAGGCGCCTTTTCACTTCATCCATTAAAAAATATCAATGTATGGTCTGATGGAGGAATAGTTGTTACTAATAGCTATAAGATAAATAAACAAATTAGACTATTAAGAAATCATGGATTAAAAGATAGAGATCATGTTAACATAATGGGCTACAATTCTAGATTAGATACATTTCAAGCAGTAGTTGGAAATTGGATTTTGCCTAAAGCTATAAGTATTTCAAATAAAAGAATCTCAAATGCAAGATATCTTGATAAACATCTATCAAAAATACCTCAAATAAAGATACCTGAAAGAATAGAGAATATGAGAATTGTTTATCATTTATATATAGTTTTTGCAAAACACAGAGATGCACTTTTAAAATACTGCTTAGATAATGGCATAGAGGCAAAAGTTCATTATCCTGTTCCTATGTATTTGCAGAAAGGACTTAAATTTCTTAAACATAAAAAAGGTGATTTTCCAATTACAGATATACATACCAAAAAAATTATTACATTTCCTTGTGATCAACATCTAACAAAAAATCAACTCGATTATATTGTAAAAAAAGTTAGAGACTTTTATAGTAAATGAAAAAAATTAATTTTATTCCATATGTAAATTTAAAAAAACAATGGTTAGAAAATAAAAAAGAACTCTTACCTATTATAACTAGAATTATTGAATCAGGCTTGTATATTGGAGGAAGTGAAGTAGAAAATTTTGAGAAAAAAATATTAAAATATACTGGCACTAAATATGCTGTTGCATTAAATAGCGGAACCGATGCATTGACAATTGGATTACATTTGATTGGCGTAAAAAAAAATGACGAAGTCATTACACCTCCAAATTCATTTATTGCTTCAACAGCTGCAATTGTTCATTTGGGTGCCAAACCAGTTTTTGCAGACGTATTAATTGATCAAAATATTGACCCCAATGAGATAGAAAAAAAAATTACAAGTAAAACCAAGGCTATAATGCCTGTACATTTAACAGGTAGAGTTTCAAAAATGGACAAAATCATGAAATTAGCTAACAAATACAAATTGACCGTTATAGAAGATTGTGCCCAATCAATAGGTTCTAAATATCTTGGTCAATACTCAGGTTCATTTGGAAAAATAGGTTGTTTCTCTACTCATCCACTTAAAAATCTTAATTCGTTTGGTGATGGAGGTTTTATAACAACTAATAATAAAACTATTTACGAAATGGCTAAGTCTTTATCCAATCACGGTATTTATAATAGAAATATAGTAAAGAACTTTGGCTACGTCTCAAGAATGGATAACATTCAGGCAGGCATTTTAAACTTTAAAATAAGCAAACTTAAAGAAATTATTAAGAAGAGAAGGGATCATGCAAAACTTTATATAAATGGTATAAAATCGAAAAATATAATTTTGCCAACAGAGCACAAAAATGAGTTTAATACTTATCATACATTTGTAATACAGTTAGAAAAAAGAGATAGTTTAAAAAAATATTTATTTAATAAAGGAATTGAAACAGCAGTTCATTATCCAATTCCAATTCATATGCAGCCAGCAGCAAAGTCTCTTAGGCATAAGAAAGGTGACTTTAAAATTACTGAAAGGCAGTCAAAAAATATACTTTCTTTACCTATTCATCAAAATTTAAAAAAAAGTGATATACATAAAATTATTAATGAAATAAATAGCTTTGTATCTTGAGAATTGGAATAGACCTAGACAATACAATAATTGATTATAATCGATCTTTTTTTGATAACGCAATAAAATTTAAATTTCTAAATCAAAATATAAAAAAAAATTCTAACAAAAATCTTAAAAAATTTACTAAAGATAATTTATTGAAAAGCAAAAATGGAACATTTAAATGGGAATTTCTACAAGGCAAAGTTTATGGAAAATTAATTAATAAAGCAAAAATTTTCCCTGGATTTCATGAGTTTGCTCAGTTTTGTGCATATTATAAAATTAAAGTTTTTATTATTAGTCACAAATCAAAAAAACCTCATTTTGATAATGATATTAATCTTAGAGAGGTTGCGATTGATTTTTTAAAAAAAAATAATGTTATAGAGAAATCAAATAAATTATTAAAAAAAAATATTTTTTTTTGTAATACAAAAAATCAAAAGATAAAAAAAATTAATAGTTTAGGCTGCGATTATTTCATTGATGATTTATATGAAATATTAGATCATAAATTAATTAATAAAAAAATATTTAAAATACATTTTACCAATAATTTAAAAAGAAATAATTTCAAATATTTTAATAATTGGTTTGATATTAAAAATTTTATAAATTTAGAAAGAAAAAAAATTTTGATAAGAAAAAAGCTTTTTAAAAATATAAATAAAAAAAAGATAAAAATTAATAAAATTCAAAATAATGGAAACAGTGATATCTTTAAAGTGCATTTAAATAAATCAATATATATCGCAAAATTTTATTCAGAAAATGACAATTGTAGGTTGCGAATTAAAAGAGAAAAAAGTGCTTATGAATTTCTAAATAAAAAAAATGTTCAAAAAAATTTATTAACAAATAGATTTTTTGTTAAAGAAAATTTTTCTTTACTTGAGTATTATCCTTCAAAAAATTTAAAAAAGATCAATGATAAAATAATTATATCCCAGCTCGTATTTTTAAAAAATATAAATTCACACAAAGTTAAATATAAAAACTTCTTCTTAGCTTCCGCAGCTTGTTTAAGTTTTGATGATATTATTTATCAAATTAATGAAAGATTTCATAAATTTAAAATAGATAATCATCAAAAAAAAAATTGTTAATTTTGTTAATAATGAAATTAAAACTTTTAATAAAAAGTTAGTTTTGCAGTTAAAAAGAAAGTGGCCTTATCAGCTTAATAAAAAACTAAATCAAAAATATCAAATATTAAGCCCTTCTGATTTTGGTTTACAAAATACTTTATTATATAACAAATCTTATAAATTTATTGATTTTGAATATTTTGGATGGGATGATCCAGCTAAACTTTTATGTGACATTATTTTACATCCGTACTCTAAATTATTAGAAAGTCAAAAAAATACCTTTATAAGCAAATTTTTTGAATTTTATAAATTAGATTTTGATTTTAAAAAAAGATTTTACTGCATGTATTATTTATTATCAGTATGCTGGTGCTTAATAATAATTGCTAAAATTCAAAAACAAAAAGATATTAAGGCAAGTAATAATAAACTTATAAAAATTAAAAATAACTATAGGTTTAATAAAGCAAAAACTTTATTGAAAAAAACCATATCAGAATATAATAATAAAAAATATGCTAACTTCATTTCACAATAAAGCACTAAACATAGATTTGGATGAAAGATCTAAGTATTTAAGAACAATTGCAATTAAAACTTTAGAAAGTGGTAAAAGAGCACATTTAGGATCAGCTATGTCAATTATGGAAATTGTAAGAGTTCTATATGATGATATACTTAATGTAGATCCTAAAAACTTTAATGATTTAAATAGAGATAGATTTATATTAAGCAAAGGTCATGGTTGTTTGGCTTTATATGTCATGCTAGCTGATAAAAATTTTTTTTCAGAGTCTGAACTATTGAAATTTTGTCATTTTAATTCTATCTTGGGTGGTCATCCTGAGTATAAAATAATTCCTGGCGTCGAAGCATCAACTGGCGCTCTCGGTCATGGTTTACCAATAGGTGTTGGAATGGCATTAGCATCAAAAATTCAAAAAAGAAAAAACTCTATTTATGTTTTAGTTGGAGATGGAGAAATGAATGAAGGATCAATTTGGGAGTCAGCATTATCTGCTTCAAAAAATAAATTAGATAATTTGAACTTAATAATAGATTATAATAAAATTCAGTCTTATGGCTTTCTTAATCAAGTAGTTGATATTGAACCTTTAAAATCAAAATTAGAAAGCTTTGGTTTTTTTGTTAGTGAAGTTAATGGTCATGATGTAGAAAAGATTAAAAGCAAATTAAATTATGAACTTAAAGAAAAAAATCAACCAAAAGCTTTAATTTGTCATACTATTAAAGGCAAGGGTATTAAGTTTGCTGAGAATAATCCAAAATGGCATCATAAATCTCAACTTACTAAAGAGGAAATTAAAGAAATGTATGATAGTGTTAGTTTATGAGAAAAAAATGTCTAGAAACAATTTATAAAGCTGCAAAGCAAGATAGCAGGGTTCTCTTTATCGGTTCTGATTTAGGTCCTGGTGTATTAGACTCTATGAAAAAAGAAATGCCTGAGAGATTTTTTATGGAAGGAATTTCTGAACAACATATAATAGGAATGTCTGCAGGTCTAGCTTTCGATGGATTTTTGCCATTTGTAAATACTATATCTACATTTCTAACTAGAAGATGTTTTGAGCAAATTACTCTTGATTTATGCTTACATGATTTGCCTGTAAAACTAGTTGGAAATGGAGGGGGTATGGTTTACGCTCCTTTAGGCCCAACTCATCAAGCTTTAGATGATTTTTCTTTACTAAGAACATTGCCAAATATGACTATTGTTTCACCTTGTGACTCAATAGAAATGGAAAAGTTAGTTGTTGATTCATTGAATTGGCCACATCCAATTTACATTCGTATAGCTAAGGGTGGTGATCCAATAATTACTTCAGAAAATGATGAATTTAAAATTGGTAAAGCTGTTCTAATGAATGAACCTGATAAAGTACTTATTATATCAACAGGTATTATGACGCAAATTGCAAAAGAAGTTGTAGATTATTTTAAAACAAAAAATATAAATATTGGGATATTGCATTTACATACGATTAAACCTCTAGATACTGAAGTTTTGAAAAGTATAATTACTAATGTTGAAAATATTATTACTCTAGAAGAGCATTATAGAGATGGTGGACTTGGAACATCAATTTTAGAATTCTGTAGTGAAACTATGCCTGAGCATTTATATAAAATTAAAAGATTTGGTTTTAATAACAAATTTTCAAAAAATTATGGGAGTCAGAAGGAACATATAAATTTTAATAGTTTAGACTCACAATCTATTAGTTCATATATTGAGGAAAAAATTTAGTATGTTTATATCTAAAGAAGAAAAAAAAATATCAAAAGAGTTTTTGACCAATGGTTATATTGTAAAAAAAATTAATAATATTGAAAATTTAGAATATATTAAGAAATTTATTTTTGATTCATCCTTAAAGATTATAAATAAAAAAATTAAAATTGAAGATTTTTTTGATAACTTTCATAAAAACATTAACAAAAGGCAAATTAATAACATCAGATTAAAAATAATTGAAAAAATTAATGATAATCAAAAAATGAGATTGAATTATTATTTATTGTCAAAGTTTTTATTAGATGTTTTAGTAGGAAATGAATTGTCAATGCAGAGGAGATTAAATCTAAGTATACAATTACCTAAAGATAAGAGTTCGTTACTTCAGGTGCATGCCGACACTTGGTCAGGTGACTCACCATTTGAGATAGTTGTATGGCTTCCTCTTGTAAATTGTTTTAAAACCAAAAGTATGTTTATTTTGCCACCAAAAGAAACAGAGAAGCTAAACAAAAATTTTAAAAAAAATGCTGGTCAGTCAAGTGAAAAATTATTTCGATCTATAAAAAATAAAGTCAAATTTTTAAATGTAAATTATGGGGAGGTCCTTATTTTTAATCAAAGTTTACCTCATGGAAATAGAGTAAATATTGAAAAAGAGACAAGGTGGTCATTAAATTGTAGATTTAAAGGAGCCTTTACACCATATAGTGATAAAAAAATTGGAGAGTTTTTTGAGCCAATAACCCTTAAAGCAGCCTCAATTTTAGGTATGAATTACAAAGAGCCAAAGTAGAATGTATAGAGGTTACTTAACAAGTAGACCCTTTATGGGCGAAAGAGTTCCTCAACATATTCAAAATCAAATTATAAGAAACTTTTGCTTAAATAAAAATTTGCATTACCTACTGTCAGTAACTGAGTATTCAATTGAAAACTCTACTTTAATATTAAATCAGCTTTTTGATGAAATTAAATCAATAGACGGTGTAGTATTTTATAGCTTATTTCAATTACCTAAAGATACTAAAACTAGAAATTATTTTATAAAAAAATTTATTAGTAAAAATAAAACTTTGTATTTTGCAGTAGAGGATTTAATGATTAAAAATAATCATGATCATGATAGAATTGAAAATATTTGGCAATTAAAGTTGAATATTGATTTTTGCCCAGCTTCCATTGAGTATGAAAGAAAAAATTATGAATAAGGAAAGAAAATTTATTAATTCACTTCATAACTCTACTAAAAGAAATTTCTTACAAAGAATGCTTGACGATAAAGCGTTTTGTATGAAAGTAGCAAAAAGATATGCAAAAGATTACTGGGATGGTGATAGGAGATATGGTTATGGTGGCTATAAATATATTAAGGGTAGATGGAGTAATGTAGCTAAAAAACTAATTTCAACATATAAACTTAAATCAGGTTCTAGTATTTTAGATATTGGTTGTGGGAAAGGTTTTTTATTAAAAGAAATTATCGAAATTAATCCAGAAATTGAGGTTTGTGGAATAGATATTTCTAGTTATGCTATTAAAAAATCACATAATGATATTAAAAAAAAGATTTTTAAGTTTGATGTAAGAAAAAAACTACCCTTCAAAAAAAATCAGTTTGATCTTGCAATATCTTTGGGAACATTGCACAATTTTCATATCTTTGAATTAAAACAAATTCTTAAAAATATTAGTTCAATATCAAAATCCAATTATATTATGGTTGAAAGTTATAGAAACAATCAAGAATTAGTTAACTTACAATGCTGGGCTCTGACCTGTAATTCTTTTTTTAATACGAAAGAATGGCTGCATATTTTTAAGGAATATGGATATTATGGTGATTATGAATTCATTTATTTCAAATAACAAATATATAAATACAAATTTTGCAGTTAAAGCGATAATATATAATCACAAAGGTGAAATTCTTTTACAGCAAAGAGATTTTAATAAAAAAATTCCATATCCTGGATATTGGAACTTTTTTGGAGGATTAATTGAAAATGATGAGAAGCCAATTGATGCATTAAAGAGAGAATTATCAGAGGAATTAAGTTGTATTCCTGGCCAAATAAAAAAAAAAATATTTGATTGGAAATATGGCAATGAATGGAATCAATCGATAAATTATTTTTTCCCTGTTGAATATAAGAAGTGTAATATTAAGCTTAGGGAAGGTAATAAATATAAATGGTTTAAAATTGAAAATATAGTTAAAATTAAATGTACACCTGCAATATATTTTAATTTAGAAAAAATATTTAATCTTATTTTCCCAAAAAATAATAAAATCAAAAATATTGTCATTAAAAATATTGAGGATAATTTGATTAATAAATATGATTTATTAAAAAAAAATAATAGAGTTTTTTATACTAACAATCAAAATACTTTAGTTACAAATCAACAAATATATCTTTTAAAATTTTTAGCAACAATAAAAAAAGTTTCTATTTTTAGATTATGTTTGCATAAAAATGATAAAGAATTAGTTCACGAAATGATAATGTTTCACACATCAAGACAAAAAGTTGGGCCACTAAGGCAAAATAAAAAATCAATTAGTTATAATATTTTAGACGGCTCTCTAAAAATATCTAAATGCAATAAACTTGGTAAAATAAGCAAAACTTTTGAAATAAGTAATAAAAAAAATCATGAAAATCTTATACATAAATTTATTAGAATTGACGCAAATGAATTTAGGATAGTTAGATCAACTTCAGAATACTGTATTTTTATTGAAACAATCGAAGGCCCCTTTAAAGATTCCGATACTATTTGGTTGCATAAAAAATAAAATAATTTATGAATTAACTCTCAAAAATGATAAAATCTTATAAAAGAGAAACATGTAGACTATGTAATTCAAGAAATATTGAGCTTCAGTTATCTTTAACACCAACACCGCCGGCAGATTCTTATTTAAGTAAAGATAATCTCAATATTGATTTAGATGAAATTCCTTTGGATTTATATTTATGTAATGATTGTGGAAATACCCAACTTGGTCACGTTATTGATGCTTTTGAGGTGTATAATAATTATATATATGAAACTGCTAGTACACTTGGATTGGGCCCTCATTTTAAAGAATGTGCAGATACTATTATTAAAAAATTTAATCCAAAAAAAAATGGCCTAGTCGTGGATATTGGTTCAAACGATGGCATTCTTTTAAAATATTTTAAGGATCATGGAATGAAAATATTAGGCATAGATCCAATGCCTGGTATCGCTGATAAAGCATCAAAGAATGGAATACCAACTATTTCTATATTTTTCAATGAAAAGGAATCTGTTAAATTAAAAAATCAGTATGGATCAGCTGCAGTAATTACTTCAAATAATCTTGTGGCTGACACGGATGATCTAAAAGATTTTGTAATTGGCGTTAAAAATTTAATGAATAAAGATTCAATTTTCTTTTTTGAAACTTTCTATTTTTATTTGCAGGTTAATAATTTGGTATGGGATTTTACATATCATGAACATTACTCTTATTTTACGATTAAACCGCTTAAAAAATTTTTTGAAAACTTAGGAATGGAAATTATTGATGTTGAAGATAATAATACTAAGGGTGGCTCTATGCGTGTTACTTTACAGCTTTTAGGAGGTAACCATAAAGTTGATAAAACTGTTGATGAGCATATAAAACTAGAAGAAAATCAAAAATTTCAAACCCCAGAAATTTTTAAAATTTATAACGAAAGAATTAGTAGATCTAAAAATCAATACAATAATCTAATAGACTCAATAATTAAAGAAAACCCAAATGTAAAAATTGCTGGTTATGGTGCTTCAGCAACATCAACAACACTAATTTATCATTTCAATATGGGTGAATATTTAAATTATTTGGTAGATGATTTTGATGCTAAACATAATCTTTACAGCCCTGGATTAAAAATTCCGTGTTATCCATCTGCTAAAATATATGAAGATAAGCCTGATTACGTAATTATCTTAGCTTGGAGATATGCTGAAAAAATTATTGAAAATAATCAAAAGTTTTTGGAAGAAGGCGGTAAATTTATACTCCCCCTTACAGAAGCAAGAATAATTGAAAAATAAATTTTTCATTTAATGAAAAGAATTAAGTTAGGTTGGGTAGGTTCTGGCTTTGTTGGTCAACTCGCGCATTTAAAAAATTATTTAACTATACCTAATGTTGAGATAGTTGGTTTAGCAGAATTGAGATCTCATTTAGGGCAATTAGTTTGTGTAAGAAATGGAATAGAGAAATATTATAATAATCATTTAGATTTGATGAATGATAATCCAAACCTTGATGCTATTATAGCAATAGTAAATAGAAAACACACATATACAGT
>MDTG01153624.1_pt1 | contig 15623 bp, 16 predicted proteins | sample 811421 | NCBI WGS metagenome assembly MDTG01 (sample SAMN05326645, study PRJNA326480) | marine metagenome | isolation source: seawater | place: Pacific Ocean: South East | collected 2011
CACTACGTTGATAGGCTGGATGTGGAAGCGCGGTAACGCGTGTAGCTGACCAGTACTAATAGCTCAATTGGCTTGATTTATGCACTGAAAAAAATTTAACTAATATTATTCAAATTAAATTTATTAAACCTTATGAAAATTAATTTTTTAACTAAATTATTATTTTTTCTAACAATAATATCACTAATTTTAATCTTCTATAAACTTTATAATGTAAATGCAGCCGGTATTTATAGCTTTAATAATTATTATTTTTATATACCGGTAGTACTTTTTGCACTATCAATAATTTCTACATTATTATCTAAAACTGTTAATTTCTATATTTTATACTCAATAACTGCATTGTTGTTTTCGGCTTATGGTCTTGAGATAATCTACTTTGCTAAAGATCATAACAAAGAAAAAAAAAAATTTGAATATTTTAAAAAAAATAATCTGGACCATCGAGAGAGATCAGAAATATATGATGAAATTATAAAAAAAAATCTTAAAATAACACTTAGTGTTCCTCCTCAAAACTTCATTAAAAAAAATTATCCTTTATTTCCACTGTCTGGAATTTCAAACAAAAAAACAATTATGTGTAATGAGTCTGGATATTTTAATTATTATTTATCAGACAGATTTGGTTTTAATAACAACGATGACATTTATAAAAAAAAGAATATTCACAGTGTTTTTATTGGAGACTCATTTTTACACGGAGCGTGTGTAAAAAATAAAGATAATTTAGTTTCAAACTTACAATTATCTAGTTTTTTCAAAGGAAAAAATATTTTAAATCTAGGTTATGGAGGGAATGGACCCCTGTTAAGTCTTGCAACACTAAGAGAATATTTTCCTAAAAATAAAAATATAAAGTATTTATTTTGGATATACTACGAGGGAAATGACCTTAACGAGCTAAATAATGAAATAATGGATAAAAAATTAATTAAATACGTAAAAAATTCTGAGTATTCTCAAAATTTAAGAGTTAAACAAGCAAAAATTGATAATTATGTTTTAAAAGTTTTGAAAGAAAATAAAAAAATTGGTGATCAAACAGATTTATTTTCTGTTAATAATATGTTTTCGATTTTAGGATTAGATCGCATACGGGGTTTAGTCTACTCAAAATTTGATTTTTCTGGTGAATATAAAAAAAATATTAAAACAATAAATTCTTTTGAGAAAGTTGCTTCGCATATTAAGAATTACACTAAAAATTTTGGAACCAAAGTGGTGTTTATTTATATTCCCTCCAGCTTTGAGAGTGAAGGTAAAAAATATCATAATGACATTTTAAAAATAATTAAGAATAATAATATTACATTCCTAGATTTAAGTAATAACAAATTTATTAAAGATAAAAAGATGTACCCTAAATTTGGAGCACATTTTAACGAAGATGGTTATAGAGTTTTGTCAGACAAAATATCTTTATTTATGTCTAAAAATTATTAAGTTCTTAATCTAACTCAAAATGGGATTTATAATTTTTCTTTAATGATTTATTCTGCATTTCTTTTTTAAGAAAAAAATTTTCTATAACAAGCACATCTAAGTTATTTCCCATAAAACAATTGAAAGCCTCTTCAGGCGTATTTACTATTGGTTCACCTCTTACATTAAAAGACGTATTTATTAGTATTGGACAACCCGTTTTTTTTTTAAATTTGTTAATTAACTTATAAAATTTTCTATTTTTCTTTTCATTAACTGTCTGGACTCTTGCTGAGCAGTCAACATGAGTAACTGCCGGTATTTTTGAAAGACCTAGCTTAATTTTTTCAAAACCATTCAACTTATCTCGTTCTTTTATATTATTTAGATTTTTGATTTCCTCTTTAATTTCTGCCACCAATAGCATGTAAGGACTTTTTACTTCCAAATCAAACCATTTACTTACGTCTTCCTCAATAACCGCTGGAGCAAAAGGTCTAAAACTCTCTCTAAACTTTATTTTTAAATTTAGAAGTTTTTGCATTTTAGCATTTCTTGGGTCAGCCAAAATTGATCTATTTCCCAAAGCTCTAGGTCCAAATTCAGATCTTCCTTGAAACCAACCTATCGCTTTTCCATTTGAAATTTCTTCTGAAGTCTTTTCAATTACTTCATTTTCCTCTAATTCCTGATAGTTTGCTCCAACCTTATCTAAATATTTCTTAACAAATGAATTCGAATACTGAGGTCCCAATAATGAACCCTTCATATTATCATCTGTTTCCAGATGTCTCGCATTTTTTTTATTAATATGCCAATACGCTAATGCAGCACCGAGTGCACACCCAGCATCTCCGGCTGCTGGCTGAATCCAAACATTTTTAAAAATGTTATTTTTTAAAATTTTTCCGTTTGCAACACAATTTAAAGCAACACCGCCAGCTAAACACAAATTATCAATTTTAAATTCATCCCTCGCAAATCTACATATCTTTAAAATAATTTCTTCTGTAACCTCTTGTATAGATGCCGCAATATCCATATGAAATTCAGTTATATCATCTTTTCTTGGATCCCTAACCTTTTGACCAAATAATTTTTCAAACTTATTATTAGTCATAGTGAGGCCTGTCGCATAATTAAAATAATCTTGGTTTAATAAAAAAGATCCATCTTCCTTTACATCTATGAGTTTTTTTAAAATTATATCTTTATATTTTGGCTTTCCATACGGAGCTAAACCCATTAACTTATATTCTCCACTATTTACTTTAAAACCAATGTAATAAGTGAAAGCAGAATATAAAAGACCAAGCGAATGGGGAAAATTTAATTCTTTTACAATGTTAATTTTATTTTCTTTTCCTATTGATATTGTTGTTGTTGCCCATTCCCCTACACCGTCTGCAGTTACGATTAAGGCTTCTTTAAAAGGTGAGGGATAAAAAGCACTTGCAGCATGACTTAAATGATGTTCAGAAAAATATAGTTTATTTTTCAAATTTTTAATATGACCGTGTTTTTTTATTTCTTCTATTAAAAACTTTTTTTGGAACAATTTTTCCTTAAGCCAAATTGGCATTGAATAGATAAATGATTTAAACCCTCGAGGAGAAAATGCTAGATAAGTTTCTATCAATCGTTCAAATTTTAAGAAAGGTTTTTCAAAAAAAACTATACTATCAATTTCACCAATTTTAAGACTGCTAAATTCTAAAACAAAATTAATCGCATTGGATGGATACGATTTATCGTGTTTAATTCTCGTAAACCTTTCTTCTTGGGCAGCAGCAACTATTTTACCATCGATAATTAAAGCTGCAGCGCTATCATGATAAAAAGCTGAAATACCTAAAACTGATTCCATGTTAAAAAATCGTATATATAAAAGGTGCTACAACTGTACCTTGACTTAAAACTATCAGTCCACCCATAATTAAAAGTAAAACTACAATTGGAAATAACCAATATTTTTTTCGCATAAATAAAAAAGCAAAAAATTCTTTCAAAAATTCTAAATTCAAAATTGATTCCTCATGTCTTTCTGGTCTTTACTTCTGTTGATCCAATAACTATGTTTTTTTTTCTCTAATCCGATTATGTCTTTTTGAAAAATCTTCATAATCATATTAATTGGTGTAATTACTAAAAAAAATATTATACCCATAACTATCGGAGAGATTACAAGACCTAAAATGTTACCGAACTTAATCCAAAATAAATTTGGATAATGAAGTATTTTTGAATTTAACAATCCAAGGGTTAAGAAAATAAACCCTAATATTATTAGCCAACTTTGATTATTTTGGTATTTAAGCAATAACCACGAATAAATTAAAAAAAATATTGCCGAAAAAAACAATCCAAATGTTTTATTTGATGGCAGCTTTTGTTGAGTTTTTAACTTCATAAAGAGTTTAATATCACAATTTTAACTATTTTTTCAAAAATATTCAAAATTAATCCAAAATTTCTATCATATAAGGAGTTTTGTCTAAAATTTCTTCTTTACTGTTCATATTTTGAACGTTATATTGTTCAAAAAATGAACATATGAAAAAAGAACAAGACTATTTTGAAGTTTTAAGAAAAATTGAAAAGACCCCCAAGTCTTCTCAAAGACGTTTAGCAGGGGAATTAGGTTTTAGCCTTGGAAAATTAAACTATTGTTTGCAAGCTCTAAAAAGGAAAGGCCTTGTAAAGTTGCAAAATTTTAAAATGAAGAAAAATAAAATGAATTATTTGGGGTATGTAATTACTCCTAAAGGAATTTCAGAAAGAACAAAGCTAACAATTAATTTCATGAAACGAAAAATGAAAGAATATGATGAACTTAAAAGAGAATTAGAAGAAAATAAATAATATTATGTGGGTAGTTATAAAATTTGATCAAAAAAAAAATAGAGCTTATGAAGAATGATATTTCAAAAAAAATTAGTGGAATTACAAAATATTACTCTCCAAAAATGATAATACAATACTATAATAAAAATAAGTTAGTTACAAAAGAAATAAGCTTATTAGGCGATTATCTTTTTTGTTTTAATCAAAATTTTAAAAATCAACATTGTAGAGAAGCAATAAAATTTTCTAGAGGATTAAAATATTTATTAGAAGGTCAAGGCTTTTTGGGTAACGATATTAATAGATTCATTGAAACATGTAGAAATTTTGAGAACGAAAAAGGTTACGTTAACTTTAGTTTTTTAAACCTAATTAAAAATAACAAATATAGGTTTACCTCAGGACCATTCGTAAATAAAATATTTGAAGTTATCAATTTTCAAAAACATAAAATTGATATTTTAATTGGTAAAATTAAAACTACTTTGAAGAGAAAAGAGTTTTCATTTAGACCTGTTTAAAAAATACTATGATAATTAATTGTAGAATCGTAATTCTTACAAAGTGCGGAGCTATGTTTAATGAAATATAAAGATGAAGTCTGGGCAGTAATTCCAGCGAGATCAGGTTCTAAAGGTTTAAAAAATAAAAATATAAAGACTTTATTTAACAAACCTCTTTTAGCTCATAGCATAATATCTGCAAAAAAAAATAACTTAATCACAAAAATAATTTTTTCGTCTGACTCTTTAAAATATATTGCAATAGCAAAGAAATACGGTTGTGATATTTATCATAGAAGATCAAAAAAGAATTCTTCTTCAACTGCAAGAGATATTGATTTTTTTAAAGAAATTTTAAATTTTTTAAAATTAAAAAAGATAGCTTGCCCAAGGTTTTTTGTTCATTTAAGGCCAACTACACCTATAAGAAAAAATTCTACTTTAAATACTGCGATAAAAAAATTTACCAAAAAAAATAATATTTTTTCATCTTTAAAATCAATAACTTTAAATTCACATAACTCATATAAAGATTTTGTGATAAAAGATAATAAACTTTGTTCAATTTCAAAAAAGAGCAAATTTAATATAGATAAAGTAAATATTCCAAGAAAATCGCTGGCACCCACTTATATTGGGAATGGTGTAGTAGATATTTATCGGACTAAAAATATTTTTCGAGGTAAATTACTTGGATCTAAAGTTTTACCCTATATTATCGAAGATCCTTATTGTGATATTGATTGCAAAAAGGACTTAAAACTAGCGACTTTTATACATAAAAAAAAATGATATATCACGTTAAATATCAATTATTATAAAAATTATTATGATTAAAATATTAAAAATTAAAAATAAAGATAAAATTTTTGATACAAGCAAAGTTATTTTAAAAATTCTAAAAAAAGAAAAAGTCTGTGTATTAAGAGGTTTAATTAAAAAAAAAGAAATACAAAAAATTTTAAGTCATTTTAAAAAAAAATTTAATTTTTCTAAAGATATTAGATACTCTGGTGAACTTACTTTACAAAAAAAAGATTTTCAAAGGTTAGATATAGGAAATACTTATAAAAATACAAGATTTATGAGAGTTATGTACGCTAATGAAAGATCAAATCATAACTCTAAACTTTTTCATATAATAAACCCCGTCATAAATTTGAGAAATTCTATAAGTAGAATTAAAAAAATTGATTATACTTATCCCTTCATAAAAGGAATTTCAAAGACAATTGATAAAAAATATTATTCATTCTGTGACTTCGTGAGACTTATTCAATATCCAACAGGGGGAGGCTTTCTCGCTCAACATAACGATTATGATAAATATTATGCTAAAGGTGTTTATCAAATAATAATGCCTTTAACAAATATTAAAAAAACCCCTTACACGAATCTTGGAAATTTTGAAAAAGGTGGTATTTATTTTATTTTAAAAAATAAGAAGAAGTTTATCGAAAATTTTTTTAAACTTGGGGATGTACTAATTTTTGATCCGAAAGCTAATCATGGAGTCGACAGTATTGACTCTGATAAAGGGTTAAATTTAAAAAATCTTTGCGGAAGAATAACTTTAGCCTTATCTATAACTCATTTTAAAAATAAAAGTTAATGCAAAAAAGATTTAACTATTTATCAAAGATAGAAAGAAAACGAAATCCGAATTTTTCAAGACATGATAAAATTAGACTTGAAAAAAATGAGAGAGTTTCTAAATTTAACAAAAAATTTTTAAACAAAATCCAATCTCGATTTAAATCAGAACATTTGACTGCATATCCAGAAGTAGAAAATTTATATAAAAAAATTTCGTCTCAATTAAAAATTAAAAAAGAAATGATTGTAATAACCGCAGGATCTGATTTGGCAATTAAAAATTGCTTTGAACTTTTAGTTTCCCCTGAAGATCAAGTTATTACAATTAATCCGACATATGGTATGGTTGATGTATATACAAAACTTTTTGGAGCTAAACAAGTTAAGATTAATTTTGATAAAAGTTTGAAGTTAAATGTTAATGAAATTTGTAAAAAAATTAATAAAAAAACTAATTTAATAGTATTAGCCAATCCGAATTCTCCAACGGGAACAGTAATTAGTAAAAAAGATATAATAAAAATTCTTAAAATTTCAAAAAAAAATAATGCATATGTCTTAATCGACGAATGTTATTATGGTTATTACAAAAAAACAGTACTTAGTCTTATAAAAAAACATAAAAATTTAATTATCTCAAGGTCTTTTTCAAAAATAGGTTTAGCAGGATGTAGAATTGGTTTTTTAATTTCAAATGAAAAAGTAGCTAAGTTATTGTATAAGTTTAGACCTTTTTATGAAATAAGTGCTTTTAGTGCTTTAGTATTGGATGAATTTCTTAATTCAAAAACGCTAATAAAAAATTACGTGAATGAAACATTAATAGGGAAAAAAATTTTAACAAAAAAACTTAAAAAACTTAAAATTAATTTTTTTCCAACAAATACCAATTTTCTTCTCATAAAATTAAATACTAATAGAATTAGAGATCAGATTATTAAATATCTTGTAAAAAGAAACTTTTTAGTTTTAGGAGAGTCAAAATTATTAGGAGGTGATAAAATTATCAGAATTACGTTAGGTCCAGCTCAATATATGAGAAATTTATCTAGCAATATTGAGAATTTCTTTAAAAAACAATTATATTATGAATAAGCTATAAAATATGTCAATTTTTATAATTTCAGAAATAGGAATAAACCACAATGGCGATCTTGAATTAGCAAAAAAAATGATTCAAGAGTCAAAAGATTGCGGTGCAGATGCTGTTAAATTTCAAAAGAGAGATATTGATATTGTTTATGATAAAAAACTATTAGACTCATTCAGGGAAAGTCCTTGGGGGAATACCCAAAGAGATCAAAAACAAGGCTTAGAATTTGACGAAAAAGATTACGATCAAATTGATGAGTTCTGTAAAAAAATAAATATAGAGTGGTTTGCTTCAGCATGGGATATTAATAGTTTAAAATTACTGGATAAGTATGAACCTAAATACCACAAAATAGCATCTGCAATGATTGTTGATATTAAGCTTTTAAATGAAGTAGCAAAAAGAAAAAAACATACGTTTATCAGTACAGGCATGTCAAACATAAAAGATATAGAAAAAGCAGTAAATATATTCCGAAATCACAAGTGCTCATTTGAACTTATGCATTGTATTTCCAAATATCCTTTCGATGATAAAAAAGCGAATTTGAACTTAATTAGTACTTTAAAGCGTCAATTTAAATGTGATGTTGGTTACAGTGGACATGAGAGAGGTGGACTTGCTATATCATACGCAGCAGCAGCATTAGGTATAACATCCTTAGAAAGACACTTTACTTTAAATAGAACAATGTACGGTAGCGATCAAGCAGCCTCCATAGAACCAAAAATATTTAAGGAATTAATTGGAGGTGTTAGAAAAATTGAACTAGCTATAAACGGTGATAAAGATAAAAAGATGTTAGAAGAAGAAATTCCAATAGCAGAAAAACTTCGAGCACATATAGATGTCAGTTAAAAAAAGTCTTCAAAAAGATATTTCAGATTTAAGTTTAATTTTAAAAGATATTGTTAATTTCGAAGAAGATATTAATCTTATCATAGAAAAATTAACTCAATGTATAAAAAAAGGTAATAAAATTTTAATTTGCGGAAATGGTGGATCAGCTGCAGAAGCTAACCATTTGGCCGCGGAGTTTGTAGTGAGATTGAAACCTGAAAACAATAGAGCTGCTATACCCTTAATTTCTTTATCGCAAAATTCTTCTATTTTGACTGCTTGTGGAAATGATTTTGGATTTGATAAAATATTCTCTAGATCACTCGAAGCCTTGGGGCAAGAGAAAGATATTTTGATATGTCTCTCGACATCAGGAAATTCTAAAAATATTTTAAAAGTTTTAGAAGTTGCTAAAAAAAATAAGATATATTCAATATCTTTCCTTGGTAGTGGAGGAGGAAAAGCTAAATCTTTAAGTGATATGAGTTTAATCATTCCATCTCAAAACACAGCAAGAATTCAAGAATGTCACTTGTTTTTAGGTCATTATATTTTAAGTGAAGTCGAAAAAAATTTATTCAATTATGATTAAGATTAAGTTTCCATCGAAAAAAACTGAAAAAGAAATTAAGAACTTTTTTATTAAAAAAGGTTTAGGTTTTTTGATAAGTAAAAAAGTTTATTACGTAGATGGATATAAAGTGACAGAGAAAGATTATTTAAATAAGAAAAAAGATAAATTGGGAAAATTTGATATAAGAATTACAAAAAATGCTCATCCACCTGAAATTAAAGATTTATACAGACTTTATCAATTTATCATTTTGAACAAAAGAACCACGGTCCTTGAATTTGGCTGTGGCCATTCTAGTGCTGTTATTGCAAAAGCACTTGAATACAACAAAAGCAAGTATAAACAAAAGCCATATACAAGATGCATTTATCCTTACCAACTATTTATAGTAGATAATGAAAAAAAATATTTAAATCATACAAAGAAAAAAATTATTAAAAATGCAAAAAAAGCCAAGGTAAACTACTTTTTTTCAGATGTTCAGATGACTAGCTATAATGGATCTTTTGCATGTGAATATAAAAGACTACCGCAAGTAAACCCTGATTTTATTTACTTAGATGCACCTAGCCAATTCTCTGTAAAAAAAAAGGTTAATAATTTTACTATAGCAAAAAGAGACATGATGCCAATGAGTTGTGATATTCTTAAATTTGAAAATTTTTTAGTACCTGGAACTATAATTTTAATTGATGGAAGATCGATTAATGCCAGATATTTAAAAAATAGTTTTAAGAGGAACTGGAAGTATTATTTTGATCCAAATAGTGACCAAACCGTATTCGTTCTTGATGAAAAACCTTTAGGTCCATTTAATAAAGAACAATTAAGTTTTTATAATAAAAAATGAGCTGTTTAAATTGCAAATCCAAAGATTATAAAAAAAAATTCATATCTTTTTCTGGTGTTCATTTTAAAATCTGTAAAAATTGTCAATGTGTTTATCAAGATCCTGTAATAGACACCAATTATTCAGACTCTTATTGGCAAGGAGGTATCGATAGAGATGGGGTATATAGAGACTTTACAAAAGAAAAAGATTTTAAAATTAAAAATTGGTATGGGAAAGTGATAAGTAACTTAAATCAAGAAAAAAAAGAATTATCCATACTAGATATTGGATGTGGACTTGGATATTTTTTAAGCGGATTGAATAGTAATTTTAAAAAGTATGGAATTGAAAGCTCAGAGTTTGCTACAAATTTTGTCAAGGATAAATTTAAAGAAATAGAAATATTAAATGGCGATTATAAAAATATCAAAAATTTTAATAAAAAATTTGATGTCATAATGTTTTACCATGTAATTGAACATTTGAAAAATCCACCAGAAGCAATTCAATATATTAACAAATATTTAAAGAATGATGGTTTATTAATTTTGGGAACACCTAATGTAGAAAGTTTTATAGCAAAACTCTTTAGAAAAAACTACAGACATTATACTTATGATCACCCCTGTTTATACGGAGAGTCTGCTCTAAAAAAATTGCTAAAAGATAATAGCTTTAAAATAATAAAAATAGAAAAACCATTTTGGAACACAGCTTATAATACCTTTCATAATTATATCAAACTCTTTATGATAAATAAACTTTCTCCAGCTTTTTATGGAAGTATTTTTACATTGTATTGTAAAAAAATAATTAATTAAATTTTAAATTATAAAATGAATTTTTTTAGATTTTATAAATCTTTTTCAAAAATATTTTCATCAAAGCAAAAAAAAGGAATTTTTGCTTTATTTATATTATCCATATTAGCAATGATATTTGAAACTTTAAGTATTGCATCAATTTTTCCTTTTCTAGACTATGTTTTTGAGGGAGCAGAAAATACAAAAAAACTTTATTTGATTTCTGATTTTATACATCCAGGTCAAAAAAATTATTTAGCTTATTTAGTATTTATTTTTGTTTCAATCTTTTTAATTAAAGCGGTTTATTTAACTTATTTTACATTTAAGAAAAATAAATTTGTTTACGATGTCAGAACTTTTCAAACAAATAATTTGTTTAATTCTTACATTAACGAAAATTATCTTTTTCATATTAAAACTAACTCTGCCAATCTAATAAGGGATTTGAATGACGCGAATCTTTTGTCTGTCTATGCTAGATCAATTATAGATTTATTCGCTGAAATAGTAATGTTTTTAGGTATTTTAATCTTCCTATTAATCGTAAGTCCTAAAACTACTATTATTTTGACAATATTCTTTGGGATATTGGGAATTATTTTTTATAAATTAGTTCAAACAAAAGCCTCTATATGGGGTGAAAAAAGTAAGATTTACAGAGGACTTAAACTTAAAAATCAGAAAGAAAGTTTTGGAGCCATAAGAGATATTAAAATATTGGGCAAAGAAAATAAATTTATAGATATTTTTTCATTCAATAACTCCCAAGAAAATGAATTTACAAAAAAACATTCTTTTGTGCTTAGTTTGCCTAAAATTTGGTTTGAATGGTTGGCTGTAGTTGCTATGGTAGTGCTAATAGTTTATCTAGCTCAAAGCACAGCCGATAAATCAAAAATAATACCGATACTTGGTATTTTTGCCTTAGCCGCGTACAGACTTATTCCATCAATATCTAAAATTTCCAATCATTTTCAGGAAATGAGGTTTTGTTTACCTGCAGTTGAACCCTTTATAAAAAACAGAAAATATATTGAAAAACTAGAGCAAAAATCAAAATTCGATAATAAGAAAAAAATTATTTTTACCGATAAAATTGAAATTCGAAATTTAACATATAAATTTCCGAATACTAATGAGAATATTTTACACGGTCTAGATTTACAGATTAAAAAGGGAGAATGTGTAGGAATATACGGTAGAAGTGGCGTAGGTAAAACTACTTTAATCAATCTTCTTCTAGGGTTGTTATCTCCAAGCTCAGGAAATATTTATGTAGAGAAAAAAAATATTAATGATGATTTGAAAAATTGGCAAAGTATAATTAGCTACATCCCTCAAAATGTTTTTATTACAGATGATAAAATTATAAATAATATAGCATTGGGTGAGGATAGAGATAAAATAGACTTAGATAAAGTAAAAGAAAGTTTAAAAATTTCAAATATAAATGATTATGTTAATTCACTTCCAAAGGGTCTTGATACGAACTGTGGTGAATTAGGGGAAAGATTTTCAGGAGGTCAAAAACAACGACTAGGTATTGCTAGAGCCTTTTATGTCGATTCAGATATTTTAATTTTCGATGAATTTACGAATTTTTTAGACACTAATAATGAAAGAAAAATATTAGAAGAGGTAAGGTCCTTGAAGGGAAAAAAAACAATTGTAATGATTTCACATAAGATTTCTACTTTATCGCATTGTGATAAATTATATAAGTTAGAAAATAAGAAATTAAGTGTTTAAAAATATCTTAAAAAAATATATTTACTTTTTTTTACTATCTAAAAAAGTTTTTAAGAAACCTGCTCAAAAAAAAGTACTTATCTTTGACTCTGATGACTCTGAAAAAATAAAAAAATATTTAGATAAAAATAATGTAGAGATATTAGATATCAGAATGGCTTATGTAACTAATCAACGACTGAATTTATATATTCTAATAAAGTGTTTCCTTAATTTTAAGTTTTCAGTGAGAGAATATTTAAGAGAATATGTAAAAGCCGTAAATCCCAAATTGTTAATAACTTTAACAGATAATTATCCTCAATTTTATGACTTAAAAAAAATAAATAAAAAAATAATTACAATAATTATACAAAAGGCATTTAGATCTCTTAATTCATCTGATATTTTATTTAGAATTAAAGAATTAAGAAAAAAAAAAGAGTATTTCTGCGATTATCTTCTAATGTTTAATACAGAAACTGGTAAAATATTTAAATCATTTTTGAAGGGTAAAATAATTCCCATTGGATCTTTTAAGTCAAATTCTGTTCCCAAAAAGAAAAAACAAAAAAAAACAATTAAACTTTTGTATATTTCAGTATTCAGACCATTTCCATATCAAAATCAAAAAGAAGACTTTATTTTTTTTAAAAATTTGAAAAGTTATTGTGAAAAAAATAACATACTTTTACATGTTCTAGGCGCAACACAGTATAAAGAGGAGCAAAATTTTTATTATAAAATTTTTGGCTCAGTTCTAAAAAAATATATTGCTAGATTTGAAAATAGAAATCCTTATAAAATAGTAGACAGTGCTAATATTGTCTTAAATATAGACTCCACTTTAGGTTATGAGGCGATATCAAGAGGAAACAAAGTTGGATTTTTTTCTATAAGAAATAAAAACTTTCCAAATTATTCAAGACAATTTGGTTGGCCTGTTAAAAAAAATTTTGGCAAAGGGCGTTTTTGGACAGATGAAAATTCATATAAAGAACTATCAAGAGTCTTGAATTTTTTAAGAAAAAGGAAAGACAAAACATTCAAAGAGATGAATAATATAATGAAATTTGATGAGGGTAATCAAATATTTTTGAAGCTCATTAAAAAATTAAACGTATAATTGTAATAGTTTTAACATTATCCTAAATGAAAGTATTATTACTAAATCCTGGAAGAAGAGATTACCTAGTTCAATATTTTTTAGATCTTTCTAATAAATTTAAAATGAAAATTTATATTCTCGATCCTGATATAAATATACCGAGTTTTAAAGTTTCAAATAAAACGAAAAACTATACATGTCCAAAATCTAGAAATAAAAGATTCATCCCTTTTTTGAAAAATTTTGTTAAAAGGGAAAATATTAACCTTATATTTCCTTTATCTGAAAACGAATTAAAAAAAATATCTAAAGAAAAAAATTTTTTTAAAAAAAAGGGGGTTGAAATAATCATCTCTGACCAAAAAGTAATAGATTTGTGTCAAAATAAATTAAAAACTTATAATTTTCTAAAAACAATTAAAATTAAATACCCTGAATTAATAAAATTTAATGATTTAAAAAAAAAATTGCCAGCCATTGGAAAAGAGATAAAAGGTAACTCAAGCAAAAATCAAATTATTATAAATACACGAGATCAAATTCCCCTGAAAAAAAATAAGCTTTTTTTTCAAAAATATATTAAATCGGAAGAGTACGGGATGGATATTTTGAATGATTTAAATGGTAATTTTGTTCACTTTTGTGTAAAAAAAAAATATCTAATTAGAGCAGGGGACACAGATAAAGCCAAAATTATTAATCCCAAAAAATTTTTATGGCTAGCAAAAAAAATAAGCTCGTCATTAAAACATGTTGGAAATTTAGATATAGATTTTATTTTCAAAGATAAAAAAATTTATATTCTTGATTTAAATGCTAGATTTGGCGGTGGTTATCCGTTTACTCACGAGTATGGATATAATTATATTGAGAGAATTTTGGAATTATTTAAAAAAAGAAAAAAATTTTCCAAATTTAAAAAATTCATTAATCATAGAAATTTATTTTCTAAAGGGATAACTATTTATAAACACTAAAAATGAAAAAAACATATATAATTGCTGAGGTTGGACCGAACCATCAAGGCTCACTCAAAATAGCTTTAAAATTTATAAAAAAACTATCAAAAATCGGCGTCAATGCCGTAAAATTCCAAATAGGAATTGCTAATGAACATTATTCTAAAGACTCTTTTAAACCAAACTATCAAAAGATAAATAATAAATCCAAGAGTATAATTTTAGATGCTAAAAAAAGATTATTAAAGCTAAGCGATCATATAAAACTTTATAGGGAGTGTAAAAAAAATAAAGTTGATTATATTTGCTCTGCTTTTGATTTAAAAAGTTTAGAGTTTTTATATAAAAATACTAAATTTCCGTTTTTCAAAATTCCGTCTGGTGAAATATTGTCGATAGATACATTAAGATTTATTTCAGAAAAAAAACTCCCAATTATTTTATCAACTGGAATGGCTAGTATAGATGACATTAAAAGGGCAATAAAATTTCTTAATAGAAAAAGGAGAAAAAATATATATTTGCTTCATTGTATAAGTGATTATCCAACAAAAAATAAAAATTTAAACTTGAACTTTATAAAAGAACTAAAAAAAATTTTTAAATATCCAGTTGGCTTATCTGATCATTCAACAGATTTTTTAGCTCCTATAGCTGCAGTTACATTAGGGGCTTCTATCATTGAAAAACATGTTACTTTTAATAAAAATTCTAAAGGACCAGACCATAAAACTTCTTTAACAATTAATGAATTTAGAGAAATGGTAAATTTGATACGTTCCACTGAAGAGGCTTTGGGTAAACCAAAAAAAATCCTTTCTAAAGGTGAAAAACAAAACGCTTTAGCTGTGAGAAAAAGCTGCGTATCCTCTGAAGATATTAATAAGGGAGATAAAATCTTTAGAAAATCTATTTCTTTCAAAAGGCCTGGAACAGGTATCTCCCCGTTTCTACTCTTTAAATTTTTAAATAAAAAAGCAAAAAAATTTATTCCAAAAGATACAATTTTAAAATTAGATGACTTTAAGTAAGCTTAAAAAATCTAAGACTTTATTATGAGAATTATAGCTAGATTAGATATAAAAAATTCAAATTTGATAAAAAGTATCAATTTTGAAGGATTAAAAGTCCTAGGAAATCCAAATACATTTGCAAAAAAATACTATGAAGAAGGCGCAGATGAATTAATATTTATGGATCTTGTAGCAAGTCTTTACAATAGAAATAGTTTACATGATATCATTAAAAGGGCATCAGAAAATATATTTATACCTTTTACTGTAGGTGGAGGTATCAGAACAATAGATGACGC
>MDTG01087322.1_pt1 | contig 15622 bp, 12 predicted proteins | sample 811421 | NCBI WGS metagenome assembly MDTG01 (sample SAMN05326645, study PRJNA326480) | marine metagenome | isolation source: seawater | place: Pacific Ocean: South East | collected 2011
CATACGAGCCTTTTTCTTATTAGGAGCTTTATCATTCATGTCTAACGATATTCAGGATCCCATGGCACAGCTCGTCCCGATGGTCGTGGAGCAAACCTCAAAAGGTGAACGTTCCTACGATATTTACTCGCGACTGTTAAAAGAGCGTGTCATTTTCTGCTGTGGACAGGTCGAAGACCACATGGCTAATTTGATTGTTGCCCAATTATTATTTTTGGAATCAGACAATCCTGATAAAGACATTTACCTCTACATCAATTCACCGGGCGGTGTGGTAACAGCAGGTATGGCGATTTATGACACGATGCGCTTTATCAAGCCCGACGTCAGTACTGTGTGCATGGGCCAAGCAGCTAGCATGGGCGCATTCCTGTTAGCAGGGGGAGCACAAGGTAAACGTTATTGCCTGCCGAATTCGCGCGTAATGATTCACCAGCCACTGGGCGGTTTCCAAGGGCAAGCGTCAGATTTCGAGATTCATGCGAAACAAATCTTGGATCTGAAAGAGCGTCTAAACCGTATGTTAGCTGAGAATACCGGACAAGATTATGAGAAAGTGGCACGTGATACTGACCGTGACCATTTCTTGACTGCGCCCGAAGCGGTCGACTATGGCTTAGTTGACGGCATTTTGAACAAGCGTGGCGAAGAGTAGTAGGAGAGTCGAATGACCGATAAAACGCAAGGCGACGGTGATAAGCCACTTTATTGTACTTTTTGCGGCAAAAGCCAGCACGAAGTGAAGAAGCTGATCGCTGGGCCTTCGGTGTTTATTTGTGATGAGTGCGTTGATTTGTGTAACGATATTTTGAAAGAAGAGATTCAAAATATTGCCGCAGCACCGGATCACGATAAGCTCCCTGTGCCAAAAGAAATCCGTAAGCACTTGGATGACTATGTCATCGGTCAAGAGCGTGCCAAGAAAGTGTTGTCAGTAGCGGTTTATAACCACTACAAACGTTTGCGCAACGCAGGTAAGGGCAAAGATGACGTTGAACTTGGTAAAAGTAATATTTTGCTGATTGGTCCAACGGGGTCAGGTAAAACGTTTCTCGCTGAGACGATGGCGCGATTCTTGGATGTTCCATTTACCATGGCTGATGCGACGACATTAACAGAAGCGGGTTACGTTGGTGAGGATGTTGAAAATATCATCCAAAAGCTACTGCAAAAATGTGACTATGACGTCGAGAAAGCAGAGCGCGGTATCGTCTACATTGATGAAATTGATAAAATTTCTCGTAAGTCTGAGAACCCCTCAATTACCCGTGATGTCAGTGGTGAAGGGGTGCAACAAGCCCTGTTGAAGTTAATTGAGGGCACGGTTGCCTCTGTACCGCCTCAAGGCGGACGCAAACACCCACAGCAGGAGTTTTTGCAGGTCGATACGTCTAAAATCTTGTTTGTTTGTGGTGGTGCTTTTGCCGGTCTTGAGCGAGTGATCGAACAACGTCTAGCAACGGGCACGGGCATTGGTTTTGGCGCACAAGTGAAAAGCCCTAACAGCGCGGCTCAAAGTGAAATCATCAGCCAAGTTGAGCCAGAGGATTTGGTTCGCTACGGTTTGATTCCTGAGTTTATTGGACGCTTACCCGTCGTGGCAACACTGGATGAACTGAATGAAGACGCGCTCGTTGAGATTTTACGTGAGCCGAAAAACGCCCTTACAAAACAATACGCTGCATTGTTTGAAATGGAAGACGTCGAGCTTGAGTTCCGCGAAGATGCATTACGTGCTATCGCTAAGAAAGCGATGAACCGTAAAACCGGTGCTCGCGGCCTACGTTCTATCGTAGAAGGCGTGTTATTAAGCACCATGTATGATCTTCCTTCAATTGAAGGCGTATCTAAGGTTGTATTGGATGAATCAGTAGTGGCTGGCGAATCAGACCCTATTTTAATTTATTCAAATCAATCGGATGAAAAACACGCATCAGGCGAATAAGCGGGTGTGTTCAGCCCAAAGTTGACAAAAAGGGCCGTTTTGGCCCTTTTTTTATGCAAACCGTTGAACTTTGCCATATAGACCACATATTAAAGATAGAACTAAGGTCAGGAGAATTTGATGAGCGAAGAACGTACAGAGCAACTAGATATGCCTGTTCTCCCATTACGTGACGTAGTGGTTTACCCCCATATGGTAATCCCACTATTTGTGGGTCGCGAAAAGTCCATTCGTTGTTTAGAAGCAGCTATGGACGGTGACAAACGCGTATTTTTAGCAGCCCAGAAAGATGCTTCAGTCGATGAGCCGACGGAAGAGGATATTTATCGTGTGGGCACGGTAGCGAGTATTTTACAATTGCTGAAGCTACCCGATGGCACCGTCAAAGTGTTGGTTGAGGGTCAGCAGCGCGCTGAGCTCGATCAACTCAAGGACAGTGACGAATATTTTCAGGCGAGCATTCATTATTTAGCATCGGAAAGCTTGCCGGAGAAAGAAGAAGAAGTGCTGGTTCGTTCTGCAATGAATCAGTTTGAAGGCTATGTAAAACTCAACAAGAAAATTCCGCCTGAGGTATTAACGTCGTTGTCGGGAATTGATGAGTGTGACCGCTTGGCTGACACCATGGCCGCGCATATGCCACTGAAACTCGCTGACAAGCAACATATCTTAGAAATTACCGACGTACGCGAGCGCCTTGAATATTTGATGGCATTAATGGAAAGCGAAATCGACATTTTACAAGTCGAGAAGCGCATCCGCAGTCGGGTTAAAAAGCAAATGGAGAAAAGCCAACGCGAGTATTATCTGAATGAGCAAATGAAAGCCATTCAGAAAGAGCTTGGCGAAAGCGAAGGTGGTGTTGACGAGTTTGAACAATTGCAGCAAAAAATCGACGATGCACACATGCCTGCGGAGGCCCGTGAAAAAGTCGAGGCGGAGCTTTCTAAGCTGAAGATGATGTCGCCGATGTCTGCGGAAGCGACCGTTGTGCGGGGCTATATTGACTGGATGGTATCCATCCCGTGGAAGAAAAAGTCACGCATTAAGAAAGATTTAGGCAATGCTGAGCGTATCTTGGACGAAGACCACTATGGTCTAGAGAAAGTCAAAGAACGTATTATTGAGTATCTTGCCGTTCAACAACGCACATCCAAAGTAAAGGGCGCGATTCTTTGTTTGGTGGGCCCACCCGGTGTTGGTAAAACATCGTTGGGTCAATCGATTGCCAAAGCGACGGGGCGTAAGTACGTACGCATGGCGCTAGGCGGCGTGCGTGATGAAGCTGAGATACGCGGTCATCGTCGAACATATATCGGTTCTATGCCAGGCAAGTTAATTCAAAAGATGTCAAAAGTGGGTGTACGTAATCCATTGTTCTTGCTTGATGAAATCGACAAGATGTCGTCAGATATGCGAGGCGATCCGGCGTCAGCGTTGTTGGAAGTCTTAGATCCCGAGCAGAACGTTAATTTCAACGATCATTACATGGAAGTCGATTATGACTTATCTGATGTGATGTTTGTTGCGACGTCAAATAGCATGAATATTCCAGCGCCGTTACTGGACCGCATGGAGGTGATTCGTTTATCGGGTTATACCGAAGATGAGAAACTCAACATTGCGAAACGTCACTTGTTACCTAAGCAAATTGATCGTAATGGGCTGAAGAAGAAAGAGATTGACGTTGAAGATAGCGCGATTCTCGGCATCATTCGTTATTACACCCGCGAAGCGGGCGTACGTAACTTAGAGCGCGAGCTTTCGCGCTTATGCCGTAAAGCGGTTAAGACGATTTTGCTAGATAAATCCATCACTAAAGTGACGATTAACCAAGACAACCTCAGTGATTTCTTGGGTGTGCAGCGCTTTGATTACGGTAAAGCGGAAGAGGCCAACCAAATTGGTCAGGTCACAGGTCTCGCATGGACAGAAGTGGGCGGTGACTTGTTAACAATTGAAGCCACCAACGTCGCGGGTAAAGGCAAGATTACTTCGACCGGGTCGCTTGGCGATGTCATGCAAGAGTCTATTCAGACCGCACTCACGGTGGTCAGAAGCCGTGCTGATAAATTAGGCATTGCGGAAGATTTCCATGAGAAACGTGATATTCATGTGCACGTGCCGGAAGGCGCGACACCTAAAGACGGCCCGAGCGCAGGTATCGCTATGGTGACCGCATTAGTGTCATCGTTGACAAAGATCCCTGTGCGTTCTGAGGTGGCTATGACCGGCGAGATCACATTGCGTGGCGAAGTGTTGGCGATTGGTGGCTTGAAAGAAAAGCTGTTAGCCGCGCACCGCGGTGGCATCAAGCATGTGTTAATTCCAAAAGATAATGAGCGCGATCTGAAAGAAATTGCAGATAACGTCAAGCAAGATCTCAAGATTCAACCCGTAAAATGGATTGACGAGGTACTCGAGGTGGCGTTGGAACGTAACCCAACAAATGCTTAATTTTTAACTCAGTTTTTTGGTATAGAAACGGACAAATGCGGTCTCGAGCGGGGTAATTGCTCTACAGACCGCATTTTTTCGTTAAAAATTTAGCAAAAAAGGGTTTTCAATTGTTACGACTGTGGTAGCCTAAGGTTTAAAGCTTATACCGGTGTTGTAATCAGTTGCCGGGTAGCTTCTATGGTCACATCGTTCGGAAAATGGTGTTGAAGATAGTAACTAAGCTTGATATAACAAATTCGGACCATTTAAAAATCCGAATGGAACCACGGAAATTTGATAATAACAATCGAAGGGGATGATACTGTGAACAAGTCTCAGTTAATTGATAAAATCGCTGCAGGTGCAGATATCTCTAAAGCTGCTGCGGGTCGTGCATTGGATTCAATGATCGACGCAGTAACTGAAGCATTGAAAAAAGATGACCAAGTTGCATTGGTTGGCTTCGGTACTTTCAGCGTTCGCGAGCGTTCTGCGCGCACTGGTCGTAACCCACAAACGGGCGAGACTATTCAAATCGCTGCGGCTAAAGTACCTTCTTTCAAAGCCGGTAAAGCTCTGAAAGACGCAGTAAACTAATTAAAGGCGCTTTTTAAAGCGCTTTTTATTTGTTGATACGAGTAACCCGAAGCCGACGCTTCGGGTTATTTTTTGCTTTAAAGGATGCGATTTATAGCGGTTTAGATATAATACTGCACCGTTAAAATGAGCGATTGAAGGAAGTCCTGATTATGTTAGAGCGGATAAGAGAAGGGTCGCAGAGTTTTACTGCGAAAGCCGTTCTGGTTCTGATTATATTGACCTTTGCCTTAGCTGGCGTAGGCAGCTACGTTACCGGTGGCGCTACGACCACTGTGGCAGAAGTTAACGATGCTGAAATTAGTCAGCAAGCGCTAGAGCGAGCTTATGAAAATGAACGTAGCCGTCTGCAAGAGCAGTTTGGTGATATGTTCGAAGCGGTTAGCTCGCAACCGGGTTACATGCAGTCAGTGCGTGCCAACGTACTGGAGCAGCTTATACAGCAAGAGTTGCTAGTCCAGTATGCACGTGATCACGGCATGCGTGTTTCTGCTGAGCGTGTAAAGCAAGAGATTCGTGATATTCCAGCGTTCCGTTCCGCCGGCCAGTTTGATAACGACATTTATTTGATGGCGTTGCGTAATGCAGGTTACACACCCGAGCAATTTGCTGCGGTGTTGCGCGACGATTTGATCAGAAGCCAGATTGCCCAAGCGATTGGCTCAACTGAGTTCGCGTTATCTGCCGAAGCGTTGGCTCTTCAGCGCCTGCAGAAGCAAACTCGTAGTGGTGCATACATCATTGCTGAGAACGGTAACTTTGTTGATCAGGTCGAACTCAGTGATAGCGATATTGAAAACTATTACAATGACAACCAGCAACAATTCCAAACACCTGAGCAATTGAAAGTTGCTTTTGTACAGCTTTCAAAAGCAGCGCTTTATAATCAGGTTGAGGTCAGTGACGAGCAAGTTCGTGAATATTACGATGGGTCGATTGATCAGTATCGTACTGACGAAGAACGTCGTGTGGCTCATATTCTGATTGAAAATGGCACTGATAACGCGAAGGCTAAAGCAGAAGAAGCGTTAGCTGAATTAAATAGTGGTGCGGATTTTGCTGAGGTGGCAGCGAAATATTCAGATGATACTTTTTCTGCTGAGCAGGGTGGCGATTTAGACTGGATTACCAAAGGTTCGATGGATGAAGACTTTGACAATGCAGCTTTTGCGCTTGAAAACGTGGGCGATGTATCGGGGATTGTCGAGACATCGTTTGGTTTCCATATTATTAAACTGCTTGATTTACGCGCAGGTGAAGTGACGCCATTCGAACAAGTCGCAGGTGAAATTCGTCAGAAACTGAAATCTCAGCAGGTTGATGATAAGTATTTTGAGTTACAACAAAAACTTGCGGAAATTAGCTTCGAACAACCGGATACTTTAGAGCCAGCGGCTGATGCGATTGGTGCCAGTGTGCGTACGTCCGATCTCTTTACTCGTCAAAACGCACCGACCGCGTTGAGCGACGAAGCTACACTGAACCGTATCTTTAATCGCGATTTGATCGAAGAAAAGTTGAATAGTGATGTTATCGAGACAGCTGATGACCGGTCACTCGTGGTGCGTGTGTTGGCACACAACCCGCAAGCGGTTAAACCGTTAGAGCAGGTGAGAGACCAAATTGTTCAGCAGTTGCGCGTGAAAAAGGCTCAAGCGTTAGCGCTCGAACAGGCAGAAGCTTGGAAGCAGCAGTGGAGCGAGCAAGGCGAGCCTGAGGCGGATTATTTGACCTTAGACGCGGTGGGTATGGATAACCAAAGCCATCCGCGTGCGATCTTGCGTGCGTTGTTCTCTGAGGCTCCAACCGCTGATGGCTCAGCCGCATTGACAACGATTGAAATGCCAAACGGTGACGCAGCGGTGGTTGCATTAACACAAGTCAATGCAGCGAACATTGAAGGAACCGAAGCGAACCAACAGATTATTGAGCAACTTCAGAATCGTCAGTCACAGTTAATGTTGCAAGCGTTTATTGAAACGTTAGTCGAGCAGGCTTCTATTACGCGCCTGCAGTCTAACGACTAATCATAGCGTCGATGTTAACGACGAAAACAAAAAAACCTGACATGATGATGTCAGGTTTTTTTTTGTCGAGCCGGCGGCAAATCTGAACTATGAGTCCATCGGGTACATCGGTGGTAAAGGCGATGTATTCGATTTCGTGCTAGCCTGTTGTTGCTGAGCTGTTCTAACGGCTTGATACAGTTGCTTACCGCGTGACCATTGCTTAGTGTGTTGTGCACTGTACAGGGCTGCTTGAAGCTGATTAATCTCGCTCGCTACATGGCTTTCATCTGTTAAATCCAAAAAGCGAGCGACATCGTTAAGGGTGGTAACGCGTTGTTGATAACGTTGACGAGCCCAACGTTTTAACGCTTGCTCAGCACGTTGAGGCTGGTTACTCGCGCAGGCTTGCTGAAACTGACGCCACGCTTCATTTTTTGTTATCGGCTGTATGACCTTGTCTTCGACTTGTCGCAGCTGACTCGCTTTATGACGGCGCTTATACAGTACGATATTGATACCTACGCTCACCACCAAGGCGATAATTAAGGCGACTACAATCCAAAGCCAATAATTCCATTGCGCATCAGTGGTCGCTTGAGATGCTTGTTGACCGCTTGTTGGTGTGTTTTCTCGCGGCGCTTCAGCGGCTTGTTGTGTTGACTGCGTGGGTGTCGAGTTGGCTATTGGCGAACCCGCTACATTAAAAGTCAGATCATCCGTTGTCGCTATCGCGCGTTGCTGGGTTTTGGTATTAAACCAAGGCACTTCAATACCCGGTAACGTTATTTCACCTGGTTGTTGCGGCACAATGGCGTATTCAAGCGTTTTCTGCGCGATATTGATGCCATTACGTACAAACTGGTCGGTATTCTCTTTATCAGGGTAGATACGTACGCTATCTGGGTAATCGTAACTAATATCGGGTAACTGCTCGGGTTTAACACCCACGGCAGTCAGCATCAGTGACACCGAAATGGGGTCACCAACTTTATATTTATCCTGTTTTGGATTAACGGTTTGGCTGATAGTCACTAAGTCACTGGGTAGCCAATGACCGGTCCAATTTTGTGGTATGGGTTTGACCTCAACCGTCTTCGTTTCGGCAATGGCGCTGACCGGCTGCGTGTTTGAAAACGATGAGAAAATAGAGCGTTGACCTGATGCATATACTTCGCCGTCAAATCGGGCGCCCTCGATTTCAAACGAACCGGATTGATTGGGGGTAATTTGATAAGTGCGCTGATAAACACGGTAGCGACGACCGTGGTTCATTTCACTAAATTCCTCATCTTTGCCGATTTGGCGGATATCTGCATTGTCCATTTGCGGTGGAACGAGGTTACCTTTATTAAGATCAGCGGCTAAGTAGAGCCTTACGATGTAGTGAATCGGCTGTTGCAGAAATACCTGCGAGGTGTCTAGCGATACATCCACAAAAGCCACTTTATCGCTGCGCTTGGCGGCATCTGAACCGGGCTCGACGACCGTCATGGTAATGGGATCAGAATTTGCCCCGTCAAGACTGATGCTCGGTATTTGATAATCGCCTGGCTCCTGGGCCACTAATACCGTGGTAAATTGCGTTAGTTTCTTTAAGTCACCGTTTACAATCGATGTTTGACGACTCACGCTGGTACGACCGACAACAAAGTTGTTTAATAAAATATCCGGCTGAAAAGCCGAGTTAGGTACATCGTCGTTGAATGTCACAGTCAATATAAACGACTCTTTTGCGATCACCGGATTTTTGTCGACCGTACTGGTGATTTTAGTCACCTCTGCATGAGCGCTGATCGATGCCAATATCAACACCAATGTGATACATAAGTGATACCAACGACTTACCATTTTTGCTCTACTCCTTCTGGGTCACGCACGCCTTGCTGCTGTCTACGTTGACTTTCTAAATACATTTTTCGCCGCAACAGTAAACTCGGATCGTCTGGCACTCGATTCATCCATTGCTCTAATTGGCGCGCTCGCTCGGGATCAATGTCATCACTGAACTCGGTCTGCTGACTTCGTTGTTGTCGGGCAGGGTCGTTTTGCTGCTGTTGTTTGTGCTGTTCGGATTGTTTTTGAGATGCCTCAGCATCTTTTTGTTGCTGATCGTGCGATTGCTTATTTTCCTGACGCTGCGGGTCATCTTGGGGCTGGGAATTGGACTGCTGACCCTGCTGCTGGCTTTGTTCATCACCTTGCTGCTGACCCTGTTGCTGCCCCGAGTCATTTTGACCTTGTCCTTGCTGGCTATCGTCTTTTTCCTGCTCACCTTTATTTTTATCGCCTTTCTTCTGACCTTGCTTTTGCTGTTGTTGCTCTAATAATTGCTCCATCAAGTGACGGTTAGCTTGTGCCGCCTCCCAGTTGGGACGCTTAAGTAACGCTTGGTCATATGCATTGATGGCAGCTTGGTATTGTTCTTGACGCGCTAAACTGTTACCTCGGTTGTACCAACCCTCAGGCGTATCGACTTGCGCATACTGCTCGGCAGCGGCGGCATAGTCACCCTTACGGTACAAAGCCGCCCCCTTACGCATAGGCGCTTGTGAACGTTCTGCCGCCTCACGCCATTGACCTGATTCCAGTAACTGCTGCGCTTGCTGCTCGTTATTTAACCACCAACCTGGTTTTTCCATTTGCTCTTGAGCCAATGCCGTATTCGGAAGCGTAGATAAGGACATCAACACTACTCCTATAAAAAAGCTGCCGAGTGTGCCGCCTTTGCGCCAACTGAATAAAACCATTGGGATAAGTAGTAGCGCAAGGAAGGGGCCGATATCAAGCCATTGATCACCTTGTTGCTGGTTGTCACCTTCTTTGCCCTTGCGTGACAGCGGCTCTAACGCGGTCAGCTGCTCGATATCTTGGTTAGTTGAGGTCGAGGTGACGTACACGCCCCCCGTGAGCTGAGCGAGGTCCGCTAGGCGATCGGGGTACAGCTTAGCCACTACAACTTGCCCATACTTATCTTTTGCCAGTGCGCCGTCCTCGCCGCGTATCGGTGCGCCATCGGGTGTGCCGACACCAAGAATCGAAACACGGTGCTCTGTGGAGCGTAGGTAATTGCTCACATCCGCCATGTCTTGGCTATCGACACCATCGGTAATCCAGTATATGTCACCCTGAGCATAACCTGCGTTGGTGAGTAGCTGATTGGCATGTTTAAGCGCGCGTAACGGATTATTACCGGGTGCCGGCATGATATCAGGCGCCAATGACGGAATTAACGTGAGCAGGTTATTATTGTCTTCAGTCAATGGGCTGATAGTAAATGCATCCGCTGAGTAAGCGACAAGTCCGGTATCGCCATCGAGGCCGGACCGGACCAGGTCCATGGCTTTAAAGCGCACCCGAGTCAGCCGATTAGGGTTAACGTCCTCGGCGAGTAATGACGGAGACATATCGAGTACGACCACCTGTCCGCTATCGAGTTGATAGACGGGTTGAGGCAAACGCTCCCATGTGGGTCCACTGAGCGCCACTACTGCGACTAACCAAAAAAGTCCCAGCCGGTGTGCTGACCAAAAGGTAACTTGCCCAGCACTGTCAACCAGCACATTGGATAGGTGTTTAGGTAACCACTGATGCCAGCCTGATTGGTGTTTGCGGATAAACAAAATACGCCAATATAGAAATACCAGAGGCAGCAGCGCGAGCAACCAAGCTGGACGTAAAAAGTGAAAATCAGCCATGTTGACTTCTCCATGGTCGATAGTGCATTACACTTAACAACGTGAGTAATACGAGCGCGCCTGATAGTGGCCAGAAAAACAAGGCTTGTCTTGGACGTAACTGTTGCTCTGCGCCTCGAACGGGCTCCAATTCGTCAAGTAATTGATAAATGCGTTCGAGTTCCGCAGTACTGCGGGCACGGAAGTATTCACCCCCCGTTTCTTCAGCCAGGTTCTGCATTAAAGGTACATCGAGATCGCGCGATGGATTGACTTTACGTTGGCCGAATACGCTGTCTACAACGACCTCTTCAGCACCGACGGCGATTGGATAAATCCTTACGTCATAGGCTTTAGCGAGCTCTAAGGCTTGTTCTGGCGTTAAGTTGCCTGCTGTATTCTGTCCGTCAGTCAGAAGTACCAGTACGCGATTCGTTTCTTCTTTACCCTTGAAGCGTTTGACTGCGAGTGCGATGGCGTCGCCGATGGCGGTTCGCTCGCCGACTAAGCCCAGCACAGATTCGTCGAGCATTTGCTGTACGGTTTTGCGGTCGTAGGTGATCGGCGTCTGTAAAAACGCAGTATCGGCAAATAAAATGAGACCAAGGCGGTCACCGGTGCGCCGCTGAATAAAGTCACCTAAAACGGCTTTAACCATTTCCAAGCGATCAACATTACGCCCATTCAGCGTCATGTCGGCAATTTCCATGGAGCCGGACAAATCAACAGCTAACATAATTTCACGGCCTTCATTGCGAACCGGTAATGGCTCACCCAACCATTGAGGGCGTGCGACGGTCGCTACAATCATTAGCCAGCATAACCACAAGAGTACCCACATGAATGGCCGCGCTCGCGCATCTCGGTGACCATCGCTTAATCCATGAAGATTAGGAATACGGATTGCAGATGCGTGTTGCTGCGCCTTGGGTAAGAAGTAACGCACAAACAGCGGCAAAGGGATGAGTAAAAACAGCCACGGCCAGGCAAATTCAAACATGGCGAGTTAACCTCCTAGGCGACTGGCTAAGCCACCCGACTACTAACTGTTGGTATTGATCGACCCATTCGCTGTGTCCTGGTTGGAATAACAAGCGGTCAGCATTGTTAAGTAGTTCGCTGTGGCGTTGTTCATTGGCACCTAAGAACTCAAGCCAAGCGCGCCCACTCAATTGGGCTATTTCACGACGTGGAAAATAGACCAACGCGACTCGCTTAGCTATGAAGGTGATATCTTTGACTGAAGGGTTTTCAAGTTGCCTTATTGCGTGTTGCGCATAACGCAACGGCTTGCGCTGTTGTCGCGCACGCCAAAGATAAACCGTGGTAACGCAAATCACGACCAATAGCAGCACTAACATAATCCATATCGGCGTTGCTAATGGTAAAAAGGAGGCGCTCTGAGGTTCAACAATATCTTTTAACTGACTGATATCTGCTTGTTGCTGTATTAAACCGGACATGTATTCACCGTAATTCAGGCCATTGTTGCTCAAGGGCGATTGCAGAACTCACCTGAGTCATGGGTAAACGATACTGTTTAAAGCGCTCTGATAACTGCTCCAGCTCGCTCACAGCACGTCGGTGGTAATCACGGCGTTGCCGCATATTATTTAGATTAACCATCGCCTGTCGCTCACCGTCATGCACGCTCAGCGGTTGACTCGAGTAGCCTTCCGGCAATTGCTGCTCCATCGGATCGAATAGTTTAAAAGTGCGCACAGAACTTCGAGTGTTCAACCGCGCCAATTGTTCCAGTGTCGTGTTACTAAGGTGTTCAAAGTCACTGATAATGTTGATGAGACTGCCGGGCTTCACCAGTTGCGTTAAATGGTCGATACTTTTGCCGAGCGGGGCTGCGTGAGGAGGCGTCTGTTGACGCCAGCGCGCCAAACTATCTTGATGAATCTCCGTCAGCCCATGCAAAAAGTGCATCACTGATTTGTGTTGTAAACTGGGTTTGTACTCGTTCTGTAGCCACCCATTACTGATGATGCCGCCGACTTTATCGCCTCGTTGAAGGGTCTGCCACGCAAGTGCAGAAGCAAGGTGACACGCCTGTACTGACTTAAACAGCAATTGACTACCGAACAGTTGCGTCAGCGCGAGATCAACCACAATATATACAGGACGATCCTTTTCCTCTCGATAGAGCTTCGTATGTGCTTTGCCGGTCCGTGCAGTCACGCGCCAATCGATTGAGCGAACATCATCGCCTGGCTGATAATGACGTACTTCATCAAACTCCATACCGCGCCCGCGTGTTTTGCTTAATAGAGCGCCAGACTGCGAGGATGCGGGCAACTGACGTTGGTGACGAGCAAAAGCTGGCAGCTTGGTGCGATAGTACATTAGCTCTTGCATACTGGGCTGCAAGCCATCGGTATGCAATCTTTCAAGCCATTGTTCAGTGGTTAAGCTTTGCATCATCATTACGGCGATGGAACAAGTTCTAGAATACGTTCGAGTACAGTGTCTGGACTAATACCGTCCGCTTCGGCCTGATAGCTAATAATGATGCGATGACGTAACGTATTAAAGAATACTTCGCGGACATCATCGGGGGTGACGAAGTCGCGATCATTTAGCCATGCGTTGGCTCGTGCACAGCGCTCGAGTGCTATTGTTGCTCGTGGACTCGCGCCATAGGTTATCCAACTAGCAAGTGTCTCATCGTAATTCGCCGGTACTCGCGTAGCCATAACCAGTTGCACGAGATACTGCTCGACGGCCTCATCCAGGAACAGCTGCATCACTTGGGTGCGAGCTTCAAAAAGTTGCCCTTGCGTCAGAGGCGTGGGCATAGTGGCTTGACCATCAATGGCTTCGCCCCGTGTAAGACGTAAAATTTTCAATTCAGTATCGGCATCGGGGTAATCGAGGTTTAGATGCATTAGAAAGCGGTCTAGCTGTGCCTCAGGCAGAGGATAGGTACCTTCCTGCTCAAGTGGGTTTTGCGTTGCCAACACCATGAATAAGTCGGATAACGGATAGCTTCGTTGACCCACGGTAATTTGCCGTTCAGCCATTGCTTCGAGCAGCGCTGACTGTACTTTAGCCGGCGCTCGGTTGATCTCATCGGCGAGAATGAGGTTATGAAACAATGGACCTTGTTGAAAGTCAAAGGCGCCTGTTTCAGGTCGATAAATATCTGTACCGGTTAAATCGGCAGGGAGGAGGTCCGGGGTAAATTGAACGCGGTGAAAGTCGCCTTCGATACCTTTCGCCAACGCTTGTACCGCACGGGTTTTAGCAAGTCCTGGAGGGCCCTCTACAAGTAGGTGGCCATCTGCGAGTACCGCGATTAACAAGTTCTTGGTGAACTCGGGCTGTCCCAATACCTGACTATCTAGAAATGCTTGCAGTTGTTTGAATTGTTCAGCAGCCATGGTGCTCCCGCTTATACTATCTATTTTGCGAATGATTTGTGCTCATCTGTATTGTTATGCAGGCTGAGCATGCTATTTTCAATGATGTTCTCTACTTTAACGAAAACCAAGGTTTTAATCTGTAGATTAAACAGCTAGAATTTGTAACATCTTGTGTGGTCAGACCAGTATTTGACGCTTAATTTTTAATGGAGAAATCATATGTCTGCAACTGAACGGTTGCTAACACCGAAAGGGGACCGCATTGCTTTCGTTGCGGGACTAAGAACACCTTTCGCACGCCAGGCAACAGACTTTCATGGCATCCCCGCTGTCGATCTCGGCAAAATGGTCGTCCAAGAGCTTATCAATCGTACGGGAATTGACGGTAAATTGGTACAGCAATTGGTATTTGGACAGGTCGTACAGATGCCCGCGGCGCCTAATATTGCCCGTGAGATTGTTTTAGGCACTGAGCTTCCCGTGTCAACAGATGCTTACAGTGTCACCCGTGCCTGTGCTACGAGTTTCCAATCGGCGGTTAATATCGCCGAAGCCATGATGGCGGGGCATGTCGATATCGGTATTGCCGGGGGCGCTGATTCATCGTCAGTGTTGCCGATTGGCGTTAGCAAAAAACTGGGGCGGGCACTGGTTGATTTGAATAAAGCCAAGAGCTTGGGTCAACGGATCGCGATACTGCGCCGACTAGGTCTTAAGGACTTACTCCCCGTACCGCCCGCAGTGGCGGAGTATTCAACGGGCTTGAGTATGGGACAAACTGCGGAGCAAATGGCAAAAAGCCATCATATCTCACGTGAGGATCAAGACCAGTTAACGGTGAATTCTCACCGCCGCGCGCACGAAGCGTGGGAAGCAGGCTACCTAGATGAGGAGGTCATGACTGCCTACCCAGAGCCGTATAAGAAGCACATTGATCGAGATAACAATATTCGTGGCGATTCTTCTTTAGAGAAACTCGGTAAACTCAAACCTGTGTTTGACAAAAAACATGGCACCGTGACAGCGGCTAATTCAACGCCGCTGACCGATGGTGCTTCGGCGGTGTTAATGATGACGGAAAGCCGTGCCAAAGCGCTGGGTTATCCGATTTTAGGTTACCTGCGTAGCTATGCCTTCGCAGCACTTGAAGTCGAGCAGGACATGTTGATGGGTCCGAGCTATGCGACGCCTATCGCCCTAGACCGTGCGGGTATGACGCTCAATGATTTGACGTTGATCGATATGCATGAAGCCTTTGCGGCGCAAACGCTGACCAACTTGAAAATGTTTGCGAGTAAGAAGTTTGCGCAAGAAAAATTGGGACGTGATGCGGCAATTGGCGAAGTTGACCCGGATAAATTTAATGTACTGGGTGGCTCGATTGCTTATGGACACCCCTTTGCAGCAACGGGCACACGGATGATTACACAAATGTTGTATGAATTGCGTCGTCGTGGCGGCGGAACTGCATTGACAACAGCTTGCGCAGCGGGCGGCTTGGGTGCAGCGATGATTTTGGAGAGCGAATAATGACAGACAATAACGCATTTCATCTAGATATTCGAGAGGATGGTATTGCGGTAATTA
>MDTG01400346.1_pt1 | contig 15622 bp, 16 predicted proteins | sample 811421 | NCBI WGS metagenome assembly MDTG01 (sample SAMN05326645, study PRJNA326480) | marine metagenome | isolation source: seawater | place: Pacific Ocean: South East | collected 2011
AAAGGAAATTTTCTATGGCAAATATCGAAGATATTAAAAAAGAACTAGAGAAAGTAAAATATCCTGGTTTCGCAAAATCTATCGTAGAGTTTGGTTTTGTAAAAGATGTAAAGGTTGAGGGTTCAAACTGTTTAGTTACTCTTGATATTACATCAACAGCAGCAGATGTTGAAACACAATTAACTAAAGAAGTTACAGCATGTTTAAGTGCTATTGGAATGAATGTAACATTAAATTTCAATAAGCCTCAAGCTCCAAAACAAAGTAGTAATACTGTAAGTGGAACAAATATTGCTCCACAAATTAAGAAAATTGTAATGGTAAGTAGTGGAAAAGGTGGAGTTGGTAAATCAACTACTACTGTTAACTTAGCAGTAGCAGCAGCAATGCAAGGTAAAAAAGTTGGTATCTTAGATGCTGATATTTATGGTCCAAATATCCCTCGAATGATGGGTTTAAATGGTAAAGAAGTTGAAGTAATTGGTGATAAAGCTAAGCCATTAAATGCATACGGTGTTGATGTAATGTCAATGGGTGTATTAATGGAAGAAGGTCAAGCTGTAATCTGGAGAGGTTCTATGATTATGAAAGCTATTCAACAATTATTAAGAGATATTTTATGGGAAAACTTAGATATCTTATTTATTGATATGCCTCCAGGAACTGGTGATGCTCAATTAACATTAGCACAAAGTGTACCAGTTGCAGCAGGAATCAATGTTACAACTCCTCAACATGTTGCTTTAGATGATTCTAGAAGATCATTAGATATGTTTGAAAAATTACATATTCCAGTAGCTGGTGTAGTTGAAAATATGAGTGGATTTATTTGTCCATCATGTAATACTGAGTCAGATATTTTTGGAATGGGTACATGTGATGCCTTAGCTGATCAATATAATACTCAAGTATTAGGTTCTTTACCAATTGAACCTGCTATTAGAGAAGGTGGAGATGCTGGTAAGCCAATCGTATATTTTGCACCTGAAAGTGTTTCTGCAAAAAGATATATGGAAGCAGCAGCTAAAGTTATTGCTTTTGTAGATGCTATTGATGATGACAGAACTAATGAAGATATTCAACCAACAACTCCTCCTGGAGTAAGTGCTTGTTCAACTACAGCAGCAGCTCCAAAAGCTGAGGCAAGTTCTGGATGTTGTTCTTCAACTCCTAAAGATGCAGCACCTAAACAAGGTGGATGTGGTTGTAATTAATAGGCTATAGTTTATAGCAAAATATATAAATCATAAAAGAGGGGAGATATTTAGTATCTCCCCTTTTTTAATGCTTAAAATTCACGATAAAGACTCACTACACAAAGAGTAAACGAACCCTTTACGTAAGCTTCACAAAGAAATCCTATAATTCAACTACAAAATATAAAACAATATAAAATTAAGGATTTTAAAAATGAAAAAATTAACAACAATTATAGGATTAAGTTTAGTAGTAGGTAGTGCTTTAAGTGCAAATGATAATTTCGCAAGTTTTTACCCTCTTGAGAATAACGATACTCCATCTTATTTATTAGATAATAGCAAAGTAGAAGCTTATCAAACATTATCAAAAGCATCAACACAAGATAATACATTTGCATCTTTTTATCCACTTGAAAACAATGATACACCAGATTATTTAGCAAGCTTTAGTGATAACAAAGGTGAAGTTTTTCAAACACTTGCAAAAAGTTCAATTGAACATTGTACTTTAACTGCTTTTTATCCAGAAGAAAATGTAGATACTAGAGTTCAAACTTCTTGTTAATCACTTAGAAGATTAAAGATTAAAAAAAAGGGAAGATAATAAATATCTTCCCTTTTTTAGTTTTTAGTAAAATATATACTATTTATCAGTTCTTGAGTTTTTTTCTTCAATTCCTGACATTCCGAATCTTCTTGCTAATTCTTGTTTTACTCTATCTGGACTTATATTTTTAGAAGCAAGTGCAACTAAAACATGATAAGTAATATCAGCAGCTTCATAGATAATTTCTTCACTATCATTATCTTTTATAGCAAAAGTAAATTCTCCTGATTCTTCAACAATCTTTTTAAGCATAGAGTTCTCTTCACCTTGAAGAAGTTTCGCTGTATATGATTTTTTAGGATCATCATTTTTCTTTTCTTGAATTGTATGGTATAAAGTATCAATAACACCATAAGCACTTGTTGTATCAACTTCAACAGGTAATACTTCTTCATTCGTTTTCATACTTGTAAAGAAACATGATTTTCTTCCAGTATGACAAGCAACACCAGTTTGATTTACTTTTAATAAAATAGTGTCATTATCACAATCAATCATAATATCTACAACTTCTTGTATATGACCAGAACTTTCACCTTTTTTCCAAATTCGTTGTTTACTTCTACTAAAATAATGTGCGATATTTGATTCAAGTGTTAAAGTTAAAGCTTCTCTATCCATAAAAGCTAACATAAGTACTTCATTTGTAGTAGCTTCTTGTGTTACTACAGGAATTAATCCATCAATTTTTTCCCAGTCAATACTCTCTATTTGATTCATTTTAGATCCTTAAAATTTTTTACCTATGTCAATTTTTAAACTATCTATTTCTCTTTTTTCTTTATTTACATTAGCATCTAAATTTAATGATGAATCTTCTTTTTTTACATTTTCATCAGGAAGCGCAAGGGGTTCTTCATACTTATCTGTAAGTGTATATTTTTCTTCAATAATCTCAGGGTTTAGGTTTATTATAGGAGTTTCTAAAGACTTAGAATTTACAAAACTTGTAAATAAAAATAGTTTGATTAATATTAATAATGTGATTTTTTTCATAATAGAAAAAAGAGTAGAAAGATTCTACTCTTTAAGATTATTGGCTAATAGCCGCATCTCTTGATTTACTTTTAGTATCAACCCAAATATTTGGAGTTGAACCACCAGGTGTTAAGAAGATTTTTGCATCTTTATTTGTTTTAAGTGCTTCATTGAATTTCCCTTGAACTTCAATTTGTTGCATTTGAAGAAGTTTTGGAGTTAAAGATTCTGCAATTGATTTATTTGCTAAAGCTTGTGCTTTTGCTTCAATAGTTACAGCATCTGCACGACCTTGTGCTTCAATTCTATTTGCTTCTGCATCCCCAGTAGCTTTCGCAGCTCTTTTTTCAGCTTCTTGCTTAGTTCTTAAAACTTCATATTTTACTCTTTCAGATTCTTGATTTGCAATTTGAACTCTTTCAATTTGCTCTTTAATCTTTGTAGGTAAAACAATTTCTCTTAATTGAACAGATAATAAAGCAACTGGTTTACCAGGTAAGCCATCTATATTTGCTCTAACACCATTTTCAATTTTAACAGCGATTTCATTTCTTTTTGTAGGTAATTCTTCAGCTGTATAAACACCAACAACATTTCTTACAATATCTCTTACAACTGGATTAATAATCTTGTCTTCCCAAGAGAATCCCCAGTTAGCAATAGTAGTAGGTGCTCCTTCAGCTGTAAGTCTATACTGAACAGTTAATTCAATTGAAACAGGTAAACCTCTTGCATCAAGAATATTAATTGCAGGATTTAATCTAATACTTTGATCAAAACTTCCAGTTGTTTCAACTGAAGCATAATTCATAAGTCTAACTTTTGTATCAATTAATACAACTTTTTGGAAACCTGGAATGTATAAATGAATTCCTGGTCTTAATGGAGTCTCTTCGTATTTACCAGTAGTACTTTTAATACCTACTTGACCTGATTCTACAATTACAAATGGCTTGAATAAGAATAATGCAACAACTATTGCAATAATTACATATATAAATCCAGCTTTTTTACCTAAATTTTTGAAAAATTCAGGTGGCTCAAAAGGTGGTTGATAGTTTCCACCACCTCCATTATTATTTGATGAGTTTCCACCACCATTTTGTTGTTGTTTCTTTTTAAAATAATCGTTATCTATTGGCATAATTGTCCTTAAATTTTTTTATATATTATTTGTGACCTAATCTTACTATTGATTAGTTAATGTATGTTAAATCGTTTATATATTTTTCATTTTTACCTGCAACTACGTCAAAGTATGCAGTTTGTAAAGCTTCAGTAATTGGACCTCTTTCACCTTTTCCAATTATTCTTGCATCAATATCTCTAATAGGCGTTACTTCAACAGCAGTTCCTGTAAAGAAAGCTTCATCAGCAATATAAACTTCTTCTCTTGTAAGTCTTCTTCTAACTACTGTATATCCTAAGTCTTCAGCAAGGTCAATAACTGTTTTTTGAGTAATTGATTCTAAAGAGTTGTCATTAGGAGGAGTAATAATTACGCCATCTCTAACAATAAAGAAACAAGCACCTGATGCTTCAGCAATGTAACCTTGGTCATCTCTTAATAATGCTTCATCATATCCACATTCAACTGCTTCACCTTTAGCCATTTGAGAGTTTAAGTAATTTGCAACTGCTTTTGCTTTTCCCATTCCAGAAGTATTTGAGTTTCTAGTCATTGATGCAATTTTAACTCTTACACCTTTTTTCATTCCCTCTTCACCTAAATAAGCTCCCCATTCCCATGCAGAAATAGAAACTTTTACAGGTGCTTCCTTATGGTAAAGTCCCATAACTCCGTAACCTAAATATACTAAAGGTCTAATATAAGCACCTTCAAATAATTCATTTTCTTGTAATAATTTAACTTGAGCTTTATTTAATTCATCTTCAGTAAATGGTACATCAATTAATGTCATTTTTGCTGAATTTATAAGTCTTTTTGTATGCTCTTGTAGTTTAAAAATTGCACATCTACCATCATGAGTTTTATATGCTTTTGTACCTTCAATGGCACCATTTCCATAATGTAATGTGTGTGATAAAACGTGAACTTTAGCATCGTGCCAATTTACAAGTTCTCCATCCATCCAAATATATTTTGCTTCAGTCATTGTATAAATTCCTAATGATTAAATTTTTAATTAATATTTTATCTAAGATATAATTAAAAAATGCCGATAATAGAATTTTTGCTTATTTTTTATAAAAAATAGTTCCTAATTATGGTATATTGTCGAAAATTTTTTAAAGGTACACAATTTAATATGAATTATAAAAATATAGTAAAACTAGCTACATCAATATCATTAATAACATTTCTTGCAGGTTGTGCTGTTAATCAAGTAAATACAATTGATAATAATGGAAATATTATAGATAACTTTGGTGTAAAAACTGTAGAAATTAAAGAGATAATATATAAACGACCAGCTGTTTCTGAGCAGTTAAAAAATAGAATTCATAATATACTAAACACTATGTCAAAAAAAGATTTAGGAAGTTTAAATAGTAAATATATACATCCTGAATTTGGCTTTTATAATTTACTTAAAATAGATGGTGTAAAAGTCTTTTTAGAACAAAAAATGATTTATAATATTGTAGAAGAAGAGAGTGAAGAAATCTCACATATTATTTCAAGAGTAAATCCTAGTTCTTCAAAACTTAAAATTATAGAAAAAAATATCAAGTTTAATTGTAGTCCTAATGATGATGCTTTTTATGGATGGAGTGAAGATGGTTTGTATCTGTCTAATAAAATAGATACTTTCCTTTCAGAAATGATGAAAGAAACTAATAACTATCAAAAAGATAAATATAAAACAAAAGATTTTCAAAAAGCAGCTTTAATTGAAAAAACAAGTTATAAAGTTGTTCTAACACCTGAGCTATCTTTTTATATTACAAAAATTGATGATAATTGGTATATTACATTAATAGATAGAATTACTACAGATTGTAGTTCTATAAAGGAATAAAATATGAGTCAACAAGAATTTTGGAATAGCAAATTTTCAAGAGATGGTTTTTTATATGGATTAAAACCAAATACTTTTTTAGCTTCAAAAATCAAACTTTTAAAAAGAGAATCAAAACTTTTATGTTTAGGCGAGGGTGAAGGAAGAAATGCTATCTTTTTTGCAAAAAGAGGTTTTAAAGTTACTGCTCTTGATGCATCAGATATTGGCTTAGCAAAACTTGAACAAAGAGCAAAAGAAGAGAATTTAGATATTAAAACTTTATGCTTAGATTTAAATCATTGGGAAAGTGATAAAAAATATGATGTAATAGTAGCTTCCTATTTACATATGTATAAAGATGAAAGAGTGAAATTGTTTGAAAAAATTGAAGAATCTTTAAATCAAGATGCTTACTTTATAGGAGAGTTTTTTTCAACAAAACAACTTAACTTTAATAGTGGTGGGCCAAAAGATGAAGATTTACTTTATACTGTAGATGATTTTAAGAAAAACTTTTTATATTGTGATAAAGAAATAAGTGAACAAGAAGTAATCCTTGATGAGGGAAGAGGTCATCAAGGAGATGCTTGTGTTATTAGAGTTGTAATGCAAAAACTATAAAGATGATTTCTTAATTTTTTTAATTATAAAATCAAAACATATTACTATAAACATAAAAATAGAACTTGCTAAAATGATTGATGGCCCAGAACTTAAGTCAAAGTTATAAGATAAAATAAGACCTACTATAGTAAATAAGATTGAAAGAATACTAGATATAATCATCATGGAAAATAGGGTATTACAAAACTTTTGAGCTATATAAATTGGAATAGTAAGTAAGGCAATAACAAGAATTAAGCCTACAATTTTTATTGCAATTACAATACTAAGTGCAGATAAAATAAGAATAAGTGTATAAAAAAATCTAGTTTTTATACCTCTTAGGTTTGCATATTCACTATCGTAAGAAACTGCAAGTATATCTCGATAAAAGAATATCATAGTTAAAACAATAAATCCTAGTAAAACAGACATAAATAAAATATCATCATTTGTAACTGCTAAAATAGAACCAAATAAATAACTCATCAAGTCAGAATTATATCCAGGTGTTAAATCAACAAGTAAAATACCAAAAGACATACCCATAGCCCAAGTAAGACCTATTATTGTATCAAGGTTTTCTCTTTTTTGATAAGTTAGAAAAGCAATTAAAATAGTAACAAGTACAGAAAAAACTGAAGTAGATAAAAGCATAGGCAGACCAAAGTAAATAGATAAACCAAGACCTCCATAAGCACTATGTGCAATTCCTCCTGAAAGAAATACCATCTTATTTACAACAATAAGTGAGCCTATAATTCCTGTTATAACACTAACTAAAACCCCAGCTATTATGGCGTTTTGAATAAAACTATATGATAAGGCTTCTAACATTTACATTTTCCTAACATTTCTAAAAGTTCTATTTCACAGACATGGGGGCTCATATTTTTAAAATCATCTTTCATTTTTGATAAATCATGATAAGTAAGTCTTTTATTTATATAAACTGCTTTTGTAGCATGCTTTAAAACAACAGAAATATCATGACTAATTACTACAATAGTAATTTCTTTATTTAGGTTCTCAAGTGTTTGATAAATCTGTTCACACCCACTTATATCAATATTTGAGGTTGGTTCATCTAAAAGTAAAATCTTAGGATTACAAAACAAGGCACGTGCAATTAAGACCCTTTGTCTTTGACCTCCTGAGAGATTTGAGATTTTAGAACTAGCAAACTCTTTCATATTTACTTTTTCTAAAACTTCAAGAGCTTTTATCTTTTCTTCTTTTTTATAACCAAAAAATCTTTTCTTAATATCATTTTGTCCCATCATAACTACTTCAATAACGCTAATAGGAAAATTAAGATTTATATTTGTATTTTGAGGCACATAACCAATATAAGGAATTTCACTAGCTATTTTATTTCCAAAGATTTTAATATCACCTTGATTTAAAGGGTTAATACCTAAGATTAGTTTTAAAAGTGTAGATTTTCCACCACCATTTGGACCTAAAATTGTCAAAAAATCTTTATCTTTAACTTCTAAATTTATATCTTCTAATACAAACTCTTTTTCATATTTAAAAAAGAGCTTTTTTATTGAGATTGGATTAGTTATTTGCAATTGTTCTTGCCACATGAATTAAGTTAAGAGACCAATTACTAGCTAATGGTGTTTCTTTAATAACTTTGATGTTTAACTCATCAGCAATTACTTTAGCACTTTTTTCAGAGAATTCAACTTGTGTGAATATAGCTTTTATCTTCTCTTCTCTAGCTTCTTCTATAATTTTTTGAAGAACTTTTGGTTTTGTGTCTTTCCCTTCGATTTCTATAGCAAATTGTACTAAATTATACTCTTTTGCAAAGTATCCCCAAGCTGGATGAAATACCATGAATTTAGAGTTCTTTGGTATATTTGAAAAGATATCTTTGATTTTTGCGTCTGTTTGTTCTATCTCTTTCACAAAACTATTATAGTTATTTAAATAATATTCCTTATTTGTACTATCAAATTGAACTAAAGTATCATAAATATTTTTTGCCATAATTTTCACATTTTTAGGACTTACCCAAGTATGAGGGTCTTCTTTATATTTTGATTCTTTTTTATCACCATGATGATTATCGTGTTTAGTGTGATGCTCATCATGGTGATGATGTTTGTCATCCACTTTATGTTTATGTCTTTTCATCATAATTCGTTCAATGTCTTTTGTCATTTCAACAAATTTCATGTTTTTATTTTGATTTGCAAACTTAGGAAGCCAAGTTTCTTCAAATCCAAAACCTATTGGAAAATATATAGCTGCCTTTGAAATATGCTTCATCTGAGACGTTTTTGGCTCATAATGATGAGGATTACTTCCTGGTGGAACCATAGCAATAACCTTAACCTTATCTCCTCCTATTTTTTCAACAAATGTTTGTTGAGGTAGAATACTTACAACAATATTAGTTTGTGCATAAGCAAAATTTATCATTAAAAATAATGTGATTAAAAATCTCATATAATACTCCTTCTATATGTTGCAACTTAGTTGCATTTGTGGAATATTAGTAAAATAAAAATTAAACGCAACTTAGTTGCATTTAATTTTTATAAAGATATAATATCTTAAATTAAGAGCTTAAATAAATGAAATTTAAATCTTAAAGTAAATATTTAAGAAAGTCATGTTTTTTATTTAACAACTTTTTAACGAAAATTTAAATACACTCTTAATAATAAATATCAATTATAATTATAATAAATAAATAATCAAAAATAGAGAATAAAATGTTAACAAAAATTAAGAATATAATAGAAGAAAATGTACTAGTTATTGATGGAGCTATGGGAACACAGCTTCAAATATCAGATATAAAACAAGAAGAGTGGATGTATGAAGGGGAAGATTTAGAAGGTTGTAATGAGCTTCTAAATTTAACCGCTCCTCATATTTTACGAAATATTCATGATGCTTATGCGAGCGCTGGAGCAGATTTAATTACAACTAATACTTTTGGTTCAATGAATTGGGTTTTAGATGAATACGATATTCCTCAAACTTCTTATGAACTATCAAAATTAGGTGCACAACTTGTTAAAGAGTCTTGTGATAAATACTCAACACCAGAAAAACCAAGATTTGTATTAGGTTCAGTAGGACCTGGTACTAAACTTCCTTCACTTGGTCATATTAAATATGATGATATGTATGAGGGCTATAAAATAATGGCACAAGGATTAGCTGATGGGGGAACTGATATATTCTTACTTGAAACTTGTCAAGATCCATTACAAATAAAAGCAGCACTTCATGCACTAAATGATGCAGCTCCACAAATTCCAATTATGGTATCTGTTACAATTGAGTTAACAGGAACGATGCTAATAGGAACTGATGCTCAAACAATTGCAGCTATTATGGCTCCTTTTAATATTTTATCACTTGGATTTAACTGTGGAACTGGACCTAAACAAGTACATAAGCATATCAAATCACTAAGTGAAGTTTGTAAATTCCCAATTTCAGTTCATGCAAATGCTGGACTTCCACAAAATAAAGGTGGAGTTTCTTATTACCCAATGGGACCTGAAGAGTTTACAAAGTTACAAAAAGAGTTTTTAGAAATTAATGGGGTTTCATTTTTAGGTGGATGTTGTGGAACTACACCTGAGCATATTAAAAAACTAGCAGAAGAAATAAAAGATATAAAACCTTTAAAGCCTTGTGGATTTTTAAAAGCTTCATTAGCTTCACTATTTGGTACTGTAGCTTTAAAGCAAGAGCCAGCACCACTTTTAATAGGTGAACGTTCAAATGCAACTGGATCAAAAGCTTTTAGAGAACTTCTTAAATCAAATGACTATGAGGGAACACTAACAGTTGGACAACAACAAGTACGAGCGGGTGCACATATTATTGATGTTTCAGTTGGATTTGCAGGTCGAGATGAGAGAGAAGATATGGATAAGGTTGTTGAGCTTTATTCTCAAAAAATATCACTTCCTCTAATGCCAGATTCTACGCAAATTTATGCACTTGAAGCAGCACTAAAACAAATAGGTGGAAGACCAATTATTAACTCAGTTAACCTAGAAGATGGAGAAGAAAAATTTGATGCTGTTTGTAAGTTAGCTAAAAAGTTTGGAGCTGCTTTAGTATGTCTTACAATTGATGAAGTTGGAATGGCAAAAACTAAAGAAGATAAAATTAGAATTGCTGAGCGTATTTATGACTTATGTGTAAATAGACATGGATTTGATCCTCATGATTTAGTATTTGATATGCTAACATTTACTATTGGTTCTGGTGATGATGAGTATAGAACAGCTGGTATTGAAACACTTGAAGCTATTAGAGAGTTTCAAATACTTCATCCAGAAGTTGGAACTACTCTTGGACTTTCTAATATCTCTTTTGGACTTGATATAAAAGCAAGAGCTTATTTAAACTCTATTTATTTAGATTATTGTGTAAAAGCTGGTTTAACATCTGCTATTGTAAATGTTAAGCATATTTTACCACTTAATAAAATAAATGAAGATGATAAAAAAGCTTGTGATGATTTAATTTTTAATAATCAAGAAGCAGGAGATCCATTATTTGCCTTTATTGAACATTTCTCAAATGTTGGAGATATTGAAGAGCAAAGTGATGAAGAGTATCAAAATCTTCCTGCTATTGAAAAAGTAAAAAAGTTACTTTTAGATGGAGATAAAAATAGATTAATTCCACTTGTTGATGAGTTAAGACATGAAGTAAAACCTGAAATAATAGTAAATGAATGGCTAATTGATGGTATGAAAATCATTGGTGAATTATTTGGAAATGGACAAATGCAATTACCATTTGTTCTTCAAAGTGCAGAAACTATGAAAGCAACAGTTGATGCTTTAAATCCATATTTACCAAAAGAAGAAAAAGCTAGTGAAACTGTAATTGTAGTAGGAACTGTAAAAGGTGATGTTCATGATGTTGGTAAAAACTTAGTTGATATTATTTTAAGTAATAATGGATTTAAAGTTATAAATATTGGTATTAAAGCTGATTTAAATAGCTTCTTAATTGCTGCAAAAGAGCATAAAGCTCAAGCTATTGGAATGAGTGGATTACTTGTAAAATCTACTGCTGTTATGAAAGAAAACTTAGAAGAATTACAAAAAATGGGAATAGATATTCCTGTACTTATTGGTGGAGCAGCACTTACAAAATCTTTTGTAAATGATTTTTGTAGACCAATTTATGATGGACCAATATTCTATTGTAGAGATGCCTTTGATGGTGTTGTTTCTATGCAAAGAATTGAAGAGGGTGATTTAGATAATACTGCTTTAGCAGCTGATTTAATCGAAATAGCAGATACAAGTGAAAAAGTTGAAAAAGAAGCAGTTGTTATTCCTCCTTATGAAGAGATTCCAATGCCAAAAGAGACTGCTTTTACCTATCCTCCTTTATGGGAAAGAGTTGCTAAAAGTAGTGAACAATTAGATAAAGAGCTTATTTTTAAATGGATAAATCATAGAGTTTTATTTAGACAAAGATGGGGATATAAAAGAGGGAAACAAGATAGAGATGCTTTCTTAAAATATGAAGAAGAAACAGTTGAACCATTATATAGAAAACTAAAAGATGATTTATTAGACAAAAACATTTTTGAACCAATTGCTATTTATGCTTATTATCCTTGTATTTCTCATGATAATAAACTGTATATTTTTGATAAAAAGTATCTATTTAATAATGAAGAAGAAGCTAAGAATGTACCACCTTTAGAAGAAGCTATAAAGGTTTTAGAATTCCCTAGACAAAAAAGGAAACCATTTAGATGTATTCCTGATTTCTTTGCTAGCGATAGATTAGATGTAATTGCATTTACACTTGCAAGTGCAGGACTTAAAATATCTGATTATGAAAGAGGATTATATGATGAGGGTAAATTTACTGAATATTACCAAATTCATGGACTTGGTGTTGAGTTAGCTGAAGCCTTAGCTGAGGTACTTCATAAACAAGTTAGACTTGATTTAGACATTGTTCCAAAAGAAGGACACACTTTAAATGATGTTCAAATGAAACAGTATGTAGGGTGTAGATATTCACCTGGTTATGCAGCTTGTCCAGATTTGGCAATGAATAGAGATATTTTTGATTTATTAAATCCTGAAGAGTTTGGAATTGAACTTAGTGAAACTTTCCAAATGCATCCAGAACAAACTACTTGTGCAATAGTTGTTCCTCATCACGAAGCAAATTACTACAATATCTAAAAATTTTTACTAAGGGTGTAACTTTCACCCTTAGATGTATATTTCCCCTAGGATTTTATTTTGACAAATAACGCTAAAGGTTTAGCACTTACCTCAAGTGGTATTTTTATTATGAGTTTAGAATCTCTTTTTATTAAATATGCCACAGTATCTCCTATGGTTCTTTCTTTTTATTTAGGAATATTTATATTTATTTCCATGATAACTACTTTATTATTTAAAAAAAAAGAGTATATAAAAACAGCATTTAAAAGCTCAATTGGAATATTGATACTTTGTGCTTTTATTATGGGTTGTTCAAATATCTTCTTTATAAGTGCGATTAAGATGATTACAGTTGCTAATGTAGTTATAATATTTAGTACATCAGCACTTTTTTCATCATTGATTGCATATCTTTTTTTTAGAGAAAAAATTACAAAAAATATATTGTATGCTTCTTTTTTTATGTTTGTTGGTCTTTTTGTTATTTTTAGTGATAAGCTTGAGTTTGGAAGTATAAAGGGAAATGTTTTTGCTCTTTTATGTACAATATCTCTTTCACTTTCTTTTGTAATTATGTCACGATATAAAGAGATAAATAGACTTCTTTTAATTGCTTTTGCAGGATTAGCACTTAGTATAATAGCTTTTTTTCAAAGTGATGATTTAAAAATTGATATAAATAATCTTTTAATAATTATGTTTATGGGATTAGTTGTTTCTTCTTTTTCAAGGGTTTTATTAGGAACAGGAGCAAAATATATTAGTGCTGCTGAAATGAGTCTTTTAATGCTTATTGAAACAATAATAGCACCTATTTGGGTGTGGATATTTTTAAATGAAATCCCAAGTATTTATACATTTATTGGTGGAAGTATTATTATTTTTACATTAATTATTAACTCTATTTATACGATAAAAAGAAAACAAATAGCATAAAAAAAAGAGCTAATGCAAGAAATCCTTCCTCATAAAGAATAAGTTTTTCTATATTTATTATTTTATAAAAGATTTATAATATAATCTCTATATTAATTATTAAGGAAATATTAAATGAATCAAATAGAATTTTATGAAGCAAAATTAGCATATGAAACAGACTCTTGGGATGTATTTGAAGCTTTAAATAATGGTGATAATAATCTTATTGTTATTGATGCAAGGGCAAAAGAAGCTTATTTAAAAGAACATATTCCAAACTCTATAAATATTCCACATAAAACAATGAGTGAAGAGAGTACAAAAAATCTTGATAAAAATAAAATATATGTAAGTTACTGTGATGGAATAGGCTGTAATGCTTCAACTAAAGGGGCTTTAAATCTGTCGAAGTTAGGATTTAAAACAAAAGAGTTATTAGGAGGACTTGATTGGTGGAAAAGAGATGGTTATGAAACTAGTGGGGTTAATGCTACAAAAGGAACAAATATCTCTTGTGGATGTAATTAAAATCTATGCATAAGACATTTACTAAAGTATTTATAGATGAAAGTCTTCCTTTTTTAGAGTTAAGGTATTCAAATTCAAATGCTCACTATAAAAAACATTTTCATGATACTTTTTCTATAGGTGTCAATAAACAGGGACTTAGTGTTTATGAAAATAGTGCTAAGTCATATACTTTAGATAAAAATATGCTAAGTATTATAAATCCTTTAGAGGTTCATTCTTGTAATTCTTGTACTGATGTTTTAAATATTTATTATATGTTATATTTAGATACTTCATGGTGTATGAATATTCAAAAACTTATAAACTGTGAAATAAAAGAGTTTGTAAAAATACCAATTCATATATTAGAAGATAAAAGTTTTTACAAAGATTTTATAAATTTATGTGAGTTTATTTTTCACGATAATTCTATTTTAGAAAAGGAAGATGAATTAATAAAATTTTTTCTTAATTTTTTCTCTTTATACTTAGAAAATAAAGAAGTAGAACTTGTAGATACGAGGTTTCAAGAGATACTTTTATATTTGGATGAGAATTACAAAGAAAATATTTCACTAGATGAATTATCTAAAAAGTTTGAATTAAACTCTTTTTATATAATACGACTTTTTAAATCTCAAATGAATTTAACACCACACTCTTATCTTTTAAATATAAGAATAAACAAAGCAAAAGAGTATTTAAAAAATGGTTACTCCATTGTAGATACTGCCTTAGAATGTGGCTTCTTTGACCAAAGTCATTTTCATAAAAACTTTTTAAAAATAGTTGCAATTACTCCAAAAGAGTATAAAGTCAATTTTATACAATAAGTTAACTTTCTATTTATATATAATTAGACAAATATAAAGGAAACTTTCTTATGACACTAACTATACTTTTTACAATGATATCTTTTTCATTTGCTATGTCAATATCTCCAGGACCTGTTAATATGATGATAATAACATCAGGAATTAATAATGGTTTTTCTAAAACTTTCTCATTTATATCTGGTGCAACAATAGGTTTTACTTTTTTATTGATAGTTATAGCCTTAGGGCTTAAAACTCTTTTAGATGAATATCCACTTTTCTTAGAGTATCTTGGCTATGTAGGCTCTTTATTTATTATATATATGGGATATAAAATTGCAAGTTCTACTCCAAATATAGAACTTGAAAATAGTATGAAAAAATTAAAGTTTTATGAAGGATTTTTACTTCAGTGGCTTAATCCAAAAGCATGGGCTGCTTGTATTTCAGGTGTTGCTATGTACTCTTTTAATGATTTTTTTTTACTGGTTTTTATTATTATATATTTTATAGTTTGTTATTTAAGTCTATCTTTTTGGGGATTATTTGGACAAAAAGCTACTATGTTTTTAAATACAAATAAAAAGATAAAAAACTTTAATCTTTTTATGGGTTCTATTTTGATTATTTCAACACTAGTATTACTGTTTATAAATATTTTGTAGAAATTAGCATACAATTTATATAATTTGATATTCACATCTTTTAGCATTTATTCTATACTAGATAAATTAAAAAATATGAAGGAAAATTTATGAGTTTAGTATATGATTATTCAAACCCAACAGCAATTCACTTTGGAAAAGGTCAAATTGCTTCAATAGTAAAGCAT
>MDTG01273307.1_pt1 | contig 15621 bp, 13 predicted proteins | sample 811421 | NCBI WGS metagenome assembly MDTG01 (sample SAMN05326645, study PRJNA326480) | marine metagenome | isolation source: seawater | place: Pacific Ocean: South East | collected 2011
AATCCAATCATACTTAACATGAAATACCTCGCAACGAGTTAATAACGGGCCATGTTCTGGTCGTTGCATGGCTCTATTGTGCGTGAACGCGTGGAGTTAACCCATAGTACTATGGTACAGATCACTTTTTTAACATTTTGCGCTAGGTTATTTAACAGCCATGATTCTGGTGCGTGATGCACAGCCAATAATTGCAATAACAATGACAATAAATGTCAGGGGAAACACCATGAACAACAAAGGATTTAAACTTTCGCTGTTAACGCTAGCGATGACAGGTGCGCTGAGTAGCGCGTCGGTGTGGGCGCAGGATAACGCCGAACAAAACGAACAGCAGGCATCCGATAAACTTGAACGCATTGAGGTCACTGCTCGTCGGACTAACGAAAGCCTGCAAGAAGTGCCGGTAGCCGTCAGTGCCTTTGGTGAGCAAGAACTTGAGCGAGACGGTATCGAAGATATCACTGAGTTACAGTACAAAATGCCCAATACGACTTTTCAAGTCAGCCGTGGAACCAACTCAACACTGACGGCTTATATCCGTGGTATCGGACAACAAGATCCATTGTGGGGCTTTGAGCCTGGCGTCGGTATTTATATTGATGACGTCTATGTAGCGCGTCCACAAGGAGCTGTGCTTGAAGTGCTTGATGTACAACGTGTGGAAGTTTTACGCGGTCCTCAAGGCACCTTATACGGTAAGAACACCATTGGTGGTGCGATGAAGTATGTCACTCGTGACCTAACGGGCTACAACGAATTTGAAGTTAAGGGCACCATTGGCACTTACAACCAAACCGACTTAAAAGTCGCCGGTCAAACGGCACTGAGTAACAACTTCTATATTGGTGGTGCATTCGCAACATTGAATCGCGATGGTTACGGAGAGTTCGTTAACACGGGTGCAGATAACTATAATAAAGAGTTGGTGACAGGACGATTCAATGCACGCTGGCTAGCGAGCAAAGATGTTGATGTTAAATTTGCCGCGGACTGGACTCAAGACGATTCTAATGCACGCGGAGGACACCGACTATTACCATCACTGTTAAGTGATGAACCCTATCTTGACGACGTATTTGATTCTTATACCGCGATGCCGACCGATAACTCGGTTGAAACCGAAGGCTACTCTTTGACTGTTGATTGGGATGTCGACGCTCAGTGGGGCTTCAAGTCGATCACCGCGTATCGTGAAGGCAGTACTGATACCAACATTGATTTTGACTCAACGGTCAACCCCGTACTGTTAGTACCTGCTTACTATGATGATGACCAAACGACACAAGAGTTTCAGCTCACCTACTCGGATGACCGCTTAAACTTTATTGGTGGTCTATATTTTTATGATGGCACAGCCTGTGGCGTTTTTGGCACGGTGCTAGGGTTATTGAATCTGACGATCGACAATGGCGGCTGTGTCGATACGACGAGCGAGGCGATTTTTGGCCAAGCAAGCTACAAATTAGATGACCAATGGTCGGTAACAGTCGGTGGACGCTACACGCGTGACGAGAAAGACGCCGACGTATATCGCTATACGTATGCTGGGGTTAAGTTCCTCGATAGGGGCGATTATTCAGCGGATCCGATTGTGGTGAACTCGGACTTTAACACTAAAGAGGATTGGAGTAAGTTCTCACCACACGCGAGTGTTAGCTATCAAATGACCCCCGAGATGATGTGGTATGCCAGTTATAGCAATGGCTTCAAATCCGGTGGTGTTGATATGCGGGCAGACGTGAGCCTCAACCCTGACGCTGCCAATCCGTACGACCCTGAAATCGTAGACACCTATGAATTCGGTGTTAAGAGCGAGTGGCTCGATAGTCGTTTGCGTTTGAATGGCGCAGTCTTCTATTCCGACTATCAAGATATGCAAGTAACCGTTCAACGCGCTGTTGAAACAGGGGGCGTTGCGTCACAAGTGCTTAATGCTGCGGACTCGACAGTACAGGGCTTTGAACTGGAAGCGACTTTTGCCGCCACGGAAACGCTAAATTTTACTGGCTCGTTGGGCTATATCGATGCCGAGTTTGATGAGGTTGCTTTCTTCAATCCGCAAACAGGGCAAGTTGAAGATGTGTCGGACACGTGGTCATTTGCGAATACGCCTAAACTGACTGCGAACTTGGGTTTCAATAAAGAATTTATCCTGGACAGCGGCTCATTGGTATGGTCGACCTCGGTCTCGTATCGAGATGACACACAGATTTTTGAAGTTCCTTCACCGTTGGATGAAGAAGCCTATAGCCTGGTTAATACTAGCTTGGTTTGGTACTCAACCAGTGGTCAGTGGAATGTTGGCTTACATGCCAAAAATGTATTTGACGAAGAATATCGTCTAGCGGGCTATAACTTTGGCTCTACCTTCGGTGAAAACATCGTCACAGGGTACTACGGTGACCCTCGCACAGTATCACTGACAGTAGGCTATCGTTTCTAATTACTGATGGACCCACAGTGACCAGTGCGAGTTATGCTCGCACTGGTATATTCCCTTAAAACTGGTTAGCATGGTGGCATCAACAAATGCTTAATACGGTATTTAGCTCCATGGCACGTGCCATCATCGCAGACGACCATCCTATCTTTCGCGCGGCGATTAAACAGGCACTGGGTGAAACACTCGAATCTGACGTGTTAGAGGCGTCAACTTTCGCTCAGCTTGAGTCGCAGTTAAAGCAAAACCCACAACTTGAGCTAGTTTTTCTTGATCTGTCCATGCCGGGTAACGAAGGGTTGACTAGCTTAACATTATTGCGAAGTCAGTTTCCTGACGTGCTTGTGGTTATTGTCTCCGCCAATGAAAATGCCAATATTATTCGTCAGGCGATGGCTCTAGGGGCCAGTGCTTACATACCTAAATCGGTGCCATTACCGGAGTGGGCCTCGGCAGTGGAAACTGTGTTAGCGGGTGATAACTGGCTACCCGAAGGACTGGTGGACTTGACCGAGACCGATCAAGATGTGGTGAACTTTGCTCGCAGCTTAGAAAGTTTAACCCCTCAACAACTAAAAGTCTTAAAGGCGATTGCCGATGGACGCCTGAATAAACAAATCGCGTTTGATCTTGGTGTACAAGAAACTACCATCAAGCAGCATGTTTCTGCGATTTTAAGGAAACTCCATTGTGTCAATCGAACCCAAGCTGGGATTCTATTCAGGCAGATGTTATCCGCCTCGGATTCGCTTGAGTAAGCGTTTTAAAGCACCCACTTTAAGCGGTTTCGGGATAAAGTAGGCTTCAACTGACATCGCTGCTTGACGCACTGATTCCGTAGGATCTGCGGAATTAATAATGGCTGGTGTATCACTATTCCACTGTGTTCGAAGCATTTCGATGACTTCAACACCCGTCTGTCCATGGTTTAAGTGATAGTCAGCAAAAATTAAGTCGCATGCTGCTAACGACGTCAAGTCCCTCATGCCCTCAGCTGTTGTAACTTCGGCGCCCCAACCTTTTAGTAATTCACTGGTGGCAAACAGCACCTGAGGATCGTTGTCGACAACTAAAACATGAAAACCACTGAGTAATGGTTCGACGTTATCGGTCTCTTCGCCGATATCTGGATTAGATTGCGGAGGCAGTGCCGCAAGCGCATTGAAAGTAACCCCAAAAGCGGTGCCTTTGCCAACTACCGAACGCAACGTTAGCGGTAGGTTCATCAAGCGGCAAATACGTTCAACAATGGATAATCCCAGCCCCAAGCCTGGGTTATCACTCTCACTATGCAACTGATGAAACTCCTGAAAAATCTCTCTTTGCTTGTGCTCGGGAATACCGGGGCCGGTATCGATAACCCATACTGTGACTTGGCTACCTGCGCGTTTGCAACCCACCGTGATACGTCCTGTTTGAGTGTAGCGCAACGCGTTTGATAACAGATTTTGGAAGACACGAGTTAGCAGTCGGCGATCGCTACGCACGCGAACACGGCTCGTAATGAAGTGAAACGCTAATTGTTTGTCTTGCGCCATAAAACGGTAGCGCTCGACTAAAGGGTTGAGTACGGAGCTGAGCTCAAAGGTTTGGTACTCTGGTTTGAGGTGACCGCTATCCAGTTTTGTCATGTCTAACAGCATGGTGAGCAGTTCTTCGGCTTGTTCCAAGGACTGCTTTAAGTGATCGGCAATAGGACGCTGGCTGGCTGATGATTTGGCAACCAACATATCGGTGAAAAGGCTGGCTGCGTTAAACGGCTGCATTAAGTCGTGACTGACTGCAGCAAAAAAACGAGATTTACTGCGGTGCGCATGCTCTTCTGCTTGTTTGGCGATTAATAACTGCTCTGTGCGGTCTGCAACACGTTGCTCAAGCTCTTCATTGATTTGACGTAACTGGTTTTGCGCCGCTACTTTTTCTGTAATATCGCTGTAAGTGGTAACAAAACCACCACCAGGCATTGGGTTACCATGCAACTCGATGATTCTCTCACCTTGCTGGCGCTGGTAGGAGTAAGCGCTGCCTGACCTTAGGTAGCCTAAACGTTTTTGAATTTCCTTTTCGATGTCTGTTTCCTGCGAACTCAACATACCGCGTTGGGCATTAAAGCGAAGCAACTTTTCGACTGGGATACCGGTTTCTAACATCCCAGTCGGGTAGTCGAATATATCAGCATAGCGTTGGTTCCACGCCACCAAGCGAAGCTTTTGGTCGATCACACTAATACCTTGCGGAATATTCTCTACCGAAGCTTGCAAAAGCTCACGGTTAAATCGATAGAGTTTTGAGGCTTCGGCGGCCCAGTCCACCATCCGATCGACAGACAGGACGTGTTGTTCAGATACCGACTCTAATAATAGCCGGCTAGCCGATGTGCCTATCACCGCAGACAGTTCTCGTTCCACACGCACCATGACATCCGTGGGTACGATGGCGTGGTTATCTTGTGAAAATAAGTCGATATTCAGGCGACGCTGAATGATACGTAGTTGAGCATCAGTGTAGAACGTTGATAAAACCGTATAAAGCCGCGCCCAAGTGAGACTACCCGACTCAATGCTATCTTTTACGGTTGGCGCTGTAATGTTTGGGATTTGTGGGCGCAGTATGGAAAAGAACCAAAACACTGAAAAGTTCAGTGTTAAGCTCAATACCACACCGTCTGCAAGTTCGGTATCCAGCATCGGCTGTTGGGTGTTTAGGGCGGGCATCAGTAATTGCCAAACCCAGACGAGCCAACCGACAAGAATGCCGGCACTCACACCCAAACCACTGGCGCGAGGCCATAGCACGGTAGCCAGAATACCGGGTGCCAACTGAGCAAGTAAAGCCAACGCAATAAGCCCGGAGTTGACCAGCGGCAGCGATTCTAAGGTGAGCTGATAATAACCATAAGCCAACAACATGACTACAATAATAGTGGCACGGCGAATATTGAGGACTAGACGGGGAGATAGTCTCCGGCTCGGATGTTTGAATAGATGCAGCCAGCTTGGAATTACCACATCGTTAGACATCATGATACTGAGGGCTAATAAGGCTATGAGCACCATGCTTGTTGAAGCGGAAAGACCGCCAATAAAAGCGACAATACTAATGTCGGGGCGTTCTGCTATGATCGGCAGAGCCAACATAAACATGTCGGTATGAGCGTACTCCGGTGCTAGCACTAGCCCAGCTAGCGCAATAGGTAAAATGAAAAAGTTGATAGCGAATAGATAAAGTGGAAACGCCCATCGCGCGACTTTGAGTTCGTCAGGATGATTACACTCGATATAACTCACGTGAAATTGACGGGGGAGACAGAACATCGATAACGCCCCAAGACAGGCATACACAATAAAAATATAGATACCATCGGGGCGGCCCTCAAGAATCGTTTTTACTGAAGGCGCCGCTATACTTTGTTCGACTAAGTCCACCATGCCATCGAATAGGGACCAACATGCAAATGCGCCCACTATCATAAAAGCAACCAATTTAACGATAGATTCAAACGCCACGACGTCCATCAACCCATTATGTTGCTCCGCTAAAGACAAACGCCGAGTACCAAACAAAAACGCAAAACTAACCATCGCGAGTGTGACAAGCAGAGCTAAATCAAAGAATGTATTAGCGCCTGTTGCGACGCCCGTTAACGTGGTTACACTCGCGGTTACGGCTCGGAGTTGGAGTGAAATATAAGGCACAACGGCAACCAATGCGGTGATAGCGATAAAACCGGATAACATCGACGAGCGACCAAAATGACTACCGACTAAGTCGGCGATTGACGTGATGTTTTGCTGCTTGCAGTAGCTTAGCAAGCGGAGTTGAACACGGTGAAATACAAGGAAAACTAGAATTGCGCCAATGTAGGTGGGGGCAAAAGACCAACCATAAATTGCCGATTGGGTGACCGTGCCAAAAAACGCCCAAGAGGTACAATGAACACCTTGAGCCAACGCATATCGATAGGGTTTAACGCGTTTTCGGCTTAGATTATCGCCTCGGTAGGCGATGAAAAATAGCAGGCAAAGGTAAGCGACCGCAATCGCGATAATCCAGCCGATAGATAGCATGGCTAATGATGCTCGTGTTCTTTAAACACAGGTAAAGACCATTGGTATCGGATAGCCCCGAGCCTCACAACGAGCGTGGCTAGCATACTTGCTGCCAATGCAGTGACAGGAAAGTAAGGCACTAAAACCGTATAAATCGTTGCGCCGATGATGCAAGTCGTTGCATAGAGCTCACTTTTCAAAACCATCGGGACATCGCGCGCTAATACATCGCGCAGCATGCCGCCAAAGCATGCTGATACTGTGCCCATGATCACAGCGATGAAAGGGGTAAAGCCTGCTGCCAAGGTTTTTTGAGCGCCCATGGTTGCGAAAAAAGCGAGGCCAAAGGCGTCAGCGACTAACAGGGTGTTGATAGGGATGTAAGACTTGAATCTCAGCCACACGATAGTGAGCAATGCAACGGCAACGATGACATAAATATACGTCGGGTCGTGCGTCCAGAATACGGGTAAACCTAAGATTAGATCGCGCGTCGTACCACCACCAATGGCTGTTGCAGAAGCGAGAATAATGACACCAAATCCGTCCATTTTTTTACGGAACGCAAGTAATGTACCTGCTACCGCAAATACAGCGACACCCGCTAAGTCAGTTAGGTAAAATAGTAAGTCAATTGAGGACATTTTGATCGAGGCGCTTTCGGACACAAAATAAAGTCAACAGTGCCATAGATTCGATTAGAAATGTAGCAGTTTTTAAGGTAGCACAGTATTATGGTGCAAGAGACGACGATAATGCTTAAGGACTAGCAAATTATGGATATAGCCGATATAAAAACACAGCACGCGCATGACTCTCTGGATAAGCAGCAATCTGTTGTTCCTATGTTAGTGATTGCGCTCCATCCTAACGCTAATCGTGTTGGTGAGGTGGCTCCACTGCTAGACTTAGACCGAGAAGGGCGCGGCTATGTGAGTCGCAATCGGCCTGAATTTTCTAAAAATGGTTATGCTGGAAAGCCGTTGGCTGATCCGCACATTAGTCGCTCGCCATTGATTATTCAAAAGGACTCAGACGATCTTTACCGGGTTCGTGCCCATAGCACGAGCACCGAGGTAACGATTCCGGGTCGCTCGTTGCAGCAAGAGTATTTGCTTACGTCTGACGATATACACGAGGGCGTCATTCTTACCTTGAGTAACAAGGTCGTATTGCTGCTTAAATTTTTACCGCTACAACACATGCTGGTTCCCGATGACAACCTTATTTTAGGCATTAGTCCAGATATAGCCGCCGTCAGAGAGAAAGCTAAGAATATCGCGCGTCTTAATTTGCCTGTCATGATCCGTGGTGCAGCGGGTGTTGGCAAAGAGCATATTGCACGCAGTATTCATGATTACAGTGACCAAGCCGACGAGCCTTTTATTTCCGTGAACGTTGCTGCCATTCATGACGCGGTTGCAGAAGAAGAGTTGTTTGGCGTTGTGCGAAATGGACAGCGACGAAAAGGATGGCTCGAGCAAGCGGGGCACGGCACTATTTTATTGGAAGATCTTGAGGATGCTTCGGAGAAAGTCCATGAGTTAATATTCAAAGCGTTTAAAGCACAAAAAGTGCTCGCAATGAATGACTCAAACCCTGTGGCGTTAAAATGTCGCTTTATGCTGACCAGCACGTATGACAATTGTCCTGAAAATAAAAGTTCGCTGCTTTGGCGGTTAAACAACCTATTATCGGCATATCAACTGTTTGTACCTAGTTTAATCGAGCGGCGTGAAGATATCGGTTTGCTATTTATTCACTTTGTCAGTGAACAATGGGCCCGCGTTCACGTGAAGAAGAGTTTTGATGTGGAAGTGCCGACTGAGCTCATGGTGCAGCTGCTGATGTTTAACTGGCCCGGTAACGTAAGACAACTACGTAATGTTGCTCGACAAATTGTGATTGATAGTCGTGACAAGGAACGCTTATATTTAGACCCGCAGTTGCTCAGTATACTTGCTTCTAAGCAAGAGTTGCCTGGCCCAAGCAGCACCAAGAAAGTGACTAAATCGCGCAAACCTAATAGCGTCAGTAAAGATGAGCTCATTGAATCGTTACAAAATAACCGTTTTGAACTACAAGCGACGGCACGTGAGCTTAATATTTCTCGTGCTTCAGTTTATCAGTTGATTCAACGCTTTGATGGTATTCACACAGCTCAAGACTTGGGCGAAGCGACCATCCGCGAGCACTACGAACGTTATAGTGGTGACACGGAGAAAATGATGTGGGCGTTGAAAGTTTCGCAGGTTGGTTTACGCCGTCGCTTAAAAGCGATGGGACTTGAAATCTAGGTTGAGTGCTAGGCATATAAAATGCGGTAAAAATCCGATAAACTGTAGCGCTAGCACTTGCAATTAAAAAATCAGCCCTCATCTGAAATGAGTGGCGTTCAATTATTATAAAGCAACATCAATCGAGGAAACATTATGAGTTTTTTTATTAGCCCTGCATACGCGCAAGATGGTGCAGCTGCTCAAGGTGGCGGCATGGAATTGATCATCATGCTGCTATTATTCGGTTTGGTATTTTATTTCTTGATTTACCGTCCACAAGCCAAACGCATGAAGCAGCATAAAGAGCTCATTAGTTCGCTTAGCAAAGGTGATGAAGTACTCACTCAAGGCGGCATGGTTGGCAAAATTACTAAAGTAAGTGACGACAAAGATTTTATCGTCATCGCACTAAGTGAAGAAATGGAAGTGACTGTTCAGAAAGCAGCAGTTACCTCAGTTCTTCCAAAAGGTACAATGAAGTCTCTCTAATAGAAAATGTAAGGTAGGCACGACGTGTTAAATAAATACCCGTTGTGGAAAAACCTGCTCGTAATTTTCGTTATTTTGTTGGCAGCGCTGTATGCGCTGCCTAACATTTACGGCGAAGATCCCGCAGTTCAAATTTCCGCAGATCGTCAAGCAACAGTAGATGCCTCAACGCTTGATTTAGTACGTGAAACGCTCAAGTCAGAAGACATCTCACCCAAATCTGTTGCGCTTGAGGAAGAACAAGTACTCGTACGACTGAGCTCCGATAAAGAGCAACTGCAAGCGCGTGAAGCACTCAATAAGCGCTTAGGTGAGCACTATATTGTTGCACTTAACTTAGCACCCGCGACGCCAGGCTGGTTAAAAAGCATTGGCGCAGAACCCATGAAGCTGGGCCTAGATTTACGTGGCGGCGTTCATTTCTTGATGGAAATCGATATGAACGAAGCCATGCGCAAAATTCTCGATGGTATGAAAGATACTATCCGAAGTTCTTTGCGCGAGGAGCGTATTCGTTACACCAATGTAGGTGTTGAAGATAATGCTATTAACGTTGAGCTCCGTTCAGATGAAGACTTTCAGCAAGCCGAGGCGTATCTTGATGGACGCTATCAAGGCTACCAGATGTTGGCGGATGCGGAGACCAATACGATTCGCATGCAAATGACCGAGCAAAAGCTTGCTGAAACCCGTGACTATGCGGTATCCCAAAACATTACCATTATGCGAAACCGGGTTAACGAACTTGGCGTTGCTGAACCCGTTATTCAACGTCAAGGCGCTAATCGTATTGTGGTTGAATTACCAGGCGTACAAGATACGGCTCGGGCAAAGGAAATCTTAGGTGCGACCGCGACACTTGAATTCCGCCTTGTTGATACCGAAAACGATGTCCGTGACGCAGTGAATGGTCGCGTACCGTTTGGTAGTGAGCTACTCCCGTCGCGTAACGGTGGTCCACAACTGTTAAAAGAAGATGTGATTCTAACAGGTGACCACATTGTTAATGCAGGCGTTGGTTACGATGAATACAATCGTCCACAGGTCAATATTGAGCTCGACGGTGTGGGCGGCGACAAGATGTCACTGGCGACTAAAGATAATGTTGGCCAGCCTATGGCGACCGTTTTCATGGAATATGAATCAACCGGCGAACGCGATGCTGAGGGTAACCTGCAATTTAATAAGAAAGCAGAAGTCGTCAGTGTGGCAACCATTCAATCTCGTTTGGGCAGCAGCTTCCGTATCACCGGTGTAGGTCCGCAAGAAGCGCAAAACCTTTCGCTCTTGCTTCGTGCGGGTGCGTTGATTGCGCCGATTCAAATTGTTGAAGAACGGACGGTGGGTCCGAGCTTAGGCCAACAAAACATCGATGCCGGTACACAGGCGATTATTTGGGGCTTGGTGCTAGTGCTGCTGTTTATGGTGCTGTACTACCGCAAGTTTGGCATTGTTGCGGATGTCGCCTTGGCTACGAACATCATTTTGATTATCGGTGTGATGTCGATGATTCCGGGCGCAACACTCACCTTACCGGGAATGGCGGGTATCGTCTTGACGGTCGGTATGGCGGTCGATGCCAACGTGCTGATATTCGAGCGGATTAGAGAAGAAATTCGTGCTAAACGCAGTCCTCAGCAGGCGATTCATCATGGTTATGATAGTGCCTTGTCGACCATCGCTGATGCGAACATCACTACGTTGATCGCTGCGATCATCCTTTTTGCGGTAGGTAATGGACCGGTTAAAGGGTTCGCCATCACATTGGCAATCGGTATTATCACGTCGATGTTTACCGCTATTGTCGGTACGCGAGCGATTGTTAACTCCATTTGGGGTGGCAAGCGTCTTAGCAAGTTATCAATTTAGGGTGAATGATGAGACAGTTAATTAATACAAAAGAACGCATAGGATTCATGCGCTTTCGTGGAGTATTTGCACTCATCAGTGGCTTGCTCCTTATCGCGTCAATCGTGTCACTATCGGTCAACAAACTGAATTTTGGTTTGGATTTTACCGGCGGTACCTTGATTGAGGTTGGCTTTCCACAAGCGGCTGACCTCGACCAGGTGCGCAGCACTCTTGAGTCGGGCGGCTTTGATGATGCCGTTGTTCAAAACTATGGTACTCAGCAGGATCTGTTGATTCGCCTTGAACCACGTGAAGGTGTTAAAGCCGAAGAGCTTGGGACGCAGATCTTAACGACTTTGCGCGACAATATTGATTCGTCCATTGAGATGCGTCGTATCGAATTCGTTGGTCCTAATGTGGGTGACGAGTTCGTTGAGCAAGGTGGTTTAGCTATGCTGACCGCGTTGATATGTATCTTGATTTACATCGCGATGCGATTCGAATGGCGTTTGGCCGTAGGTGCCGTATCCGCCCTGGCCCACGATGTCATTTTGACCTTGGGGTTATTCTCAGTATTAGGACTTGAGTTTGACTTGACCGTGCTTGCTGCATTGCTTGCAGTCATTGGTTATTCGATAAACGATACCGTGGTGGTATCAGACCGTGTGCGTGAGACGTTCCGGAAGTACGCTAAGCTGACACCAACGCAGGTTATTAACCGAGCGTTAACGGATACCATGAGTCGAACTTTAATTACTTCATTAACCACTATTTTAGTGTTGTTGGCGCTGTTCTTTGTTGGTGGACAATTGATCCATGGCTTCGCTACTGCGTTATTATTTGGTGTGATTGTGGGTACTTACTCATCGATCTTCGTGGCAAGTAGCGTGGCACTTACGCTGGGAGTCAGTCGTGATGACCTCATGCCAACTGAAGTTGAAAAAGAAGGTGCGGATCAGGATCCGCTGCAATAGTTGATAGGAGAACAATATGCTCGCGGTACTTTCACCGGCCAAGAATTTAGATTATGAATCCGAACATCTTGCGGTTGAGGCAACGCAACCTCGGTTGCTTGACGAGGCTGAAACGCTGGTTCAACGTTGCCGCGAGCTGACTCCACAGCAGCTTGGGTCACTGATGAAAATCAGTGACAAATTGGCAGGCTTAAATGCGGCTCGGTTTACCGAGTGGACTCGTCCTTTTAACGAGGAAAATGCGCGACCTGCTATTTACGCATTTAATGGCGATGTTTACGCGGGCTTAGATGCTGATTCGATGACTCACGAAGAGGTGCGTTCAGCGCAACAGCAACTGAGAATTTTGTCCGGGCTATACGGTTTATTGAGACCGCTCGATCTGATGCAGCCTTATCGTCTTGAGATGGGCACAAAGTTAGATAATCACCGGGGTAAAAATCTCTATGAATTTTGGGGCGACCAAATTACTGAAATGCTCAATGCGGATTTGAAGCAAACGGGTAGCGATGTATTGGTTAACTTGGCTTCGAACGAGTACTTTTCGTCAGTGAACAAAAAAGCGTTGAATGCCGAGCTGGTTACGCCGGTATTTAAGGATGAGAAAAACGGCCAGTTTAAGGTGATCAGCTTTTATGCGAAGAAAGCACGTGGGCTTATGGCTCGCTTTATGGTGAACCAAAAGCCTGAAAGTGTGTCTGATTTAAAAGCGTTTAACTACGCGGGCTACCGTTTTTCAGAGTCTGAATCGAGTGGAAAAGAACTTGTATTCATGCGCGCTGAAAGCGATCGACCATAATCTATTGCAACAATGAGGACCGCAGGGCATGGCAGAACACGATAATTATCCTGATAAAGAAAGCAGTAGCAACACCGCTCGCTGGGTCGTTGCAGTTATTGTTGTCGCTATTATTATTGGTGGCGTTAGTTGGTGGATGTTGAGCGGTTCGAACAATACGGAGCCTAAACAGTCTCAAAGTATGGAGTTGCCGAAGCAGCCTGAAGAAGCGCCTGCGGTCGAGCCGAAGGAGCCCGAACCACAGCCGGAGCCCGAGCCTGAACCTGAACCGGTAGCGACACCGGAGGAGAACGTTGAAGAGCCTGAAGAGCCAGAGCCGGCTATCACGTTACCTGAACTGAATGAAAGTACACCGACGGTGCTACAGGAGTTAGACAATAGCGGTGTCGAGATTCAGCCACTTAAAAGCTCGCAACTGATTAAAGATGCAGTGGTAATTATCGATAACCTAAGAAATGGTATGCTGGTAACCGATAGAACGGTAGTACAGCGTCCAGACGGTCGTTTTTCCGTCATCGAAGTTGAAGGTGATTTATACATCGATGAACAGAGCTACCAGCGCTACGATCCTATTGTGGACTGGTTTACCAGTCTCAATGCGGAAGCATTAGTGGATAACTACCAGTTATTTAAGCCGCTGTTTCAAGAAGCTTACGGTGAGATCGGCTATCCAGACAGTGAGTTTAAAAATGCGGTTATCGAAGCTATCAATGTGCTGCTCGAGACGCCTGTGCCAGAATCTTTGGTGCAAGTAGATGACGATAGTGTCATGTATACTTATCATGATTCGTCATTGGAGGCGTTGCCGCCGGCTCAAAAGCAACTTTTGCGCATGGGTCCTAAGAATATTGAGCGAATCAAAGCTAAGTTAAGAGAAGTAAAAGCAGCGTTCAGAGAGAATTAATGACAGAAAATAAAGATGTAATACCGAGTAATTTGGAAGGCGATTTCCCATCACAAGGAAATCGCTTTTCGCGTTGGGTAGGCCGTGTCGGTATGCGGTTAATGGGTGGCTGGAAAATTAATGGCTCAATGCCGGATACTCGGCAAGCGATCATTCCCATCGCACCGCATACATCAAACTGGGATTTTCCGGTGGGCGTGTTTGTCATGCTCGCGCTAGGTCTAAAATTGAATTACTTGGGTAAGGCCAGTTTGTTTCGCTTTCCGATTAAAGGGCTAATGTTAAAACTGGGCGGGATTCCCATAGACCGTTCGGCAGCTAACGGCGTTGTTGGCAGGATGGTTGAGGAATTTAAGATGAAACACGAACTCGTGTTAGTGATTACACCTGAGGGAACTCGCAAAAAAGTTAAGCAATGGAAGTCGGGTTTTTTGCATATTGCAAAACAGGCGAATGTTCCGGTCGTGCCAGTGGCTATGGACTTTGCTCGTAAGGCAATCGATATTGGTCCAGCGATGATGATCAATGGTGAAATAGAGCGTGAATTAGAGCGTGTGAAAGGCTTCTTTGCACATGCACGGGGCAAGCGCGCCCAATGTTAATTCAGCGTACCGCAACAGTACTTATTATTGTTTTTTCTCTAGCCTTGAGTGTAGGCGTACAAGCCGCCGACTTTTGGCAAGACGATTGGTCGATGGCTCAAGGAACTGAGTCACCACGACTCAAAATTGAAGCGTTAGAAAGTGCTGATGCGGGTGCTATTTACCGAACTTACATGGACTCGCAGCCATGGTTGTACGAACAATTAGGGTGGAGTTGGCCGAGTAGCAAAACATCCGAAGAACAAAACACATCGATGGTTCAGCATATGCTGAAGCAGATGAAACGTAAGGCGGGGTTTAGCTTCGTTGTCACTGATAAGCAGACGCAACAGGTTGTTGGTATGCTGTTTTTTGCGCCGGTCTCATCAGAGCGAGCTAACGGTGCAGCACTGGATGCCAGCCGCTTTCATGCTGAAGTGACATGGTGGCTAGGGCAGGATGCAATTGCGCGTAGTTTGCATAATGATTTATTTGCCCTGACTACCGATTGGTTGAGGGCCAGCTGGCCATGGGCGCAAGTGCTGTTTCCTGTTGCAGAGTCCAATCAGTCGGCGTTGGCAGTCCTCGAAAATAGTGCTGCGCGTAAAGTAGCAACGAACAGGGACACCCGAGAAGTATTTTATTCCTACACGTTAGCCCGAAAATAACGTTAAAATGTGATATTATTTGCGCATTATTGAGATTACAAGGAATTCCAAGCATGCATATCATTGAGGGTGGCATTAATGCACCTGGCAAAAAATTTGCCATTATCGTGTCTCGTTTTAATCACTTTGTTGTTGAAAGCCTCTTACAAGGCGCTGTTCAGACATTGAAGCAATATGGCCAGGTAGCCGACGATGACATTACTGTTGTGCGCGTTCCTGGAGCCTATGAAATTCCGGTGACAGCAAAGCGTTTAGCAGAATCTGGCAAATATGATGCGATTATTGCTGTAGGCGCTGTTATTCGAGGTGGTACGCCTCACTTTGATTTTGTCGCCGGCGAGAGCAACAGTGGTTTAGGCCGTGTTGCAATGGAGTTTGGTCTTCCAGTGGCGTTTGGCATCATCACAACAGATACTCTGGAACAAGCCATCGAGCGCAGCGGTTCAAAAGCCGGTAATAAAGGCTCTGAAGCAGCACTGAGTGCGTTAGAGATGGTTAACGTCTTGGATAAGATTTAACAGGAACGCATTAAGAATGAAACCAGCAGCACGCAGAAAAGCGAGAAAGCTTGCAGTACAAGCGGT
>MDTG01144950.1_pt1 | contig 15620 bp, 16 predicted proteins | sample 811421 | NCBI WGS metagenome assembly MDTG01 (sample SAMN05326645, study PRJNA326480) | marine metagenome | isolation source: seawater | place: Pacific Ocean: South East | collected 2011
AGGTCATTTATTTTTACATTTTCAATTTTAATTCCAAGGTCTTCAGAAATAACTTGTCCGCCTGTTAAGATTGCAATATCTTCTAACATTGCTTTACGTCTATCACCAAATCCAGGAGCCTTAACTGCTACAACTTTTAAACCACCTCTTAATTTATTAACTACTAAGGTAGCAAGCGCTTCGCCTTCTACGTCTTCGGAAATGATCATTAAAGGTCTATTTGCTTGAACTACTGACTCTAGCAGAGGAACCATTGGTTGTAAGTTTGTTAGTTTTTTTTCTACAAGCAAAACTAAAGGATTTTCAAGTTCAGTTGTCATTTTTTCTGTATTAGTTACAAAATAGGGAGATAGATAACCTCTATCAAACTGCATTCCCTCTACAACATCTAATTCTGTTTCAACACCCTTAGCTTCTTCTACAGTTATAACACCTTCATTACCAACTTTTTGCATTGCCTTGGAAATCATATCTCCAATAGATTTCTCTCCATTAGCAGATATTGTTCCTACCTGCGCAACTTCTTCATTGGCTTTAACTTTTTTTGAAGATGATTTTAATTTTGCTATTACTTGCTCAACCGCCTTATCAATTCCCCTTTTAATATCCATTGGGTTCATTCCTGCAGTCACGTATTTTAATCCTTCAGTTACTATTGATTGTGTTAAGATTGTCGCCGTAGTTGTTCCATCTCCAGCGTTATCATTAGTTTTACTTGCGACTTCTTTTACCATTTGAGCTCCCATATTTTCAAATTTATCTTCAAGCTCAATCTCTTTTGCAACTGAAACTCCGTCCTTAGTTGTTCTTGGAGCACCATACGATTTATCCATTACCACGTTTCGTCCTTTAGGACCTAAAGTTACCTTTACTGCATTAGCTAAGGTGTTAACGCCTGTTAGCATTTTAGCTCGTGCTTCAGTATCAAATTTAATTATTTTTGCCATTATAGTTCTCCTTTATTTTTTACTTTTTGAAATTCCCATTATGTCGGTCTCTTTCATAATACTGTACTCTTTTCCGTCAATTTTAACTTCAGTGCCTGACCACTTACCAAATAAAACTATATCTCCTACTTTTACGTCCATGGGGGTAATTTTACCGTTTTCATTTTTTGCTCCAGAACCAACAGCTACTATCTCACCTTCCTGCGGTTTTTCTTTAGCTGTATCTGGAATAATAATGCCTCCTGATGTTTTTTCTTCACTATCTAACACCTTTATTAGTACTCTGTCGTGCAATGGTTTAAATTTCATTTTAAATCTCCTATTTCTGTATGAGCTTGATATGGTAAGTTTTAGGGAAATTTCAAGAGAAGAATGTATAAATCAGCTAAAAGTCCTGATATTGCTATATTTTACTAACTTTTTTATAAGGTATTTAAAGGACAATTTAAATTGAGAGAACTTGATCATTTAAAGGACATTATTCATAATTACGACTCTTTCGTCATAGATCTTTGGGGGGTAGTTCATAATGGGATTAAACCCTATCAAGGCGCAATGAAAACAATTGAGCAACTTCATAACAACAATAAAAAATATTATTTTTTGTCAAATGCACCAAGGCCAGTGAGTGATGTAAGAAATTTTTTAATTGAAAAAATGAAAATAGATGAAAAATTTTTAAAAAATATTTTCACATCTGGTGAAGCAGCAATAAATTCAATTAAAAATTATGATTATGGGAAACTTTTTTTTCATTTAGGTCCAGACAGAGATAAAAAAATATATCAAGGATTGGATGACTATAAAACTGTAATAGAAAAATGTGATTACATCCTTTGCACAGGTCTTTTTGATGAAGAAATGAAGGAGTTAAGTTTTTATGAAAAACTTCTTCAAAAGAGTTTAGACAAAAAAATGATCTGCACTAATCCTGATTTAGTAGTCGATAAAGGGATGACCCAAGAGTATTGCGCAGGATCAGTAGCCAAAATATTTGAAAAAATGGGCGGTGAAGTAATATACTTCGGAAAGCCATATAAAGAAATTTACAAGTCTATCTTAAATGACAAAGAAATTGCTTTAATTATTGGAGACAACTTAAGAACAGATATTAAAGGAGCTAATTTAATTAAACAAGACTCCCTTTTTATATTAGATGGGATACATAAAAAAGAAATTAAAAATTTTGATAATTTGAATAAGATTTTAAAAAAATATAATGTCAAGACTAGTTTCACACAAAAGCAATTAACTTGGTAAAATGAAAATTTTTAAAACAACTTCAATAAGTAAAAATTATAAGAACTCAATACTAGCTATTGGAAACTTTGATGGAATACATGTTGGTCATAAAAAAGTTTTAAGGGAAGCTTTTAAAAAAGCAAAAAAAGAAAAAAAAAAATTTGGTCTTTTAACTTTCGAACCTGTGCCCGTGATGTTTTTTAATAAAAAGTTAAATAACCATAGATTAGATTTATTACCTCAAAAAATTTTGAATTTAAAAAAAGAAAAATTAGATTTCGTTATAATTCAAAAGTTTAACAAAAAATTTTCAAAATTAAGTTATCAAGATTTTATTTATAAAGTTCTACATAAAAAAATTGCATGTAAGTATGTATACGTAAGTAAAAATTTCAAATTTGGAAAAAATAGAGAAGGTAATGTTTACAAGTTGAAGAAATATGAAAAAAATTATTTTTATAAAACAATTGTTACACCACCTTTAATTAAAAGTTTAAATACAGTTTCTTCTACCATGATAAGAGAGTTATTAAGAAAAGGTGAATTAAGCAAAGCAAATAATCTTCTAAATAGAAAATGGGAAGTTATTGGGAAAGTTGTCAAAGGTTCTCAAAGAGGCAGAAAGATCGGTTTTCCAACATGTAACATTTTATTGAAAAAATATGTGATACCTAAATTTGGTGTGTATGCTGTAAATGTAAGAATTAATAATATTTTAAAAAAAGGTATTGCCAATATCGGTCATAGACCTACATTTAATGGAAAAAAACTTTTATTAGAAGTAAATATTTTTGGATTTAAAAAAAACCTATATAATAAAAATATTAATGTGATATTTAATAAATTTATAAGACCTGAAAAAAAATTTAAAAATATAATTGAATTAAAAAATCAAATTAAAAAAGATATAAAATTGGCTAAAAAAAATGTCTAAAGAAAGTTTACAACTTCCAAAAACAGCTTTTTCAATGAAAGCAAATTTACCGAAAAAAGAACCTGACATAATTAGTCACTGGGAAAAAATCGACCTTTATAAAAGGCTCAGAAAAAAATCCAATGGAAAAGAAAAATTTATTCTTCATGATGGTCCACCTTATGCCAATGGCCATATTCATATGGGGACTGCTTTAAATAAAATTTTAAAAGATATAATTACAAGGTTTCATCAAATGAATGGCAAGGACTCGATTTATGTTCCGGGCTGGGATTGTCATGGACTTCCAATAGAGTGGAAAATTGAAGAGCAGTATAAAAAAAAGAAAAAGAATAAAGATGAAGTTCCTGTTAAAGATTTTAGACAAGAATGTAGAGAATTTGCCGAAAGTTGGATCAATGTTCACATTAAAGAGTTCAAGAGATTAGGTGTAGTTGGAGATTTTGATAATTATTACTCTACGATGAGTTATGAGGCGGAAGCACAAATAGTTAGAGAATTAGGTAAATTTCTTTTAGATGGAAGCTTGTATCAGGGTTTTAAACCAGTTCTTTGGTCGACAGTAGAAAAAACTGCTTTAGCAGATGCAGAGGTAGAATATAAGGATCATACATCTAATACTATCTATGTTGGCTTTAAAGTTAAAAAAACTGATAAAGAGTTTTTAAAAGATACTAGTATTATTATATGGACAACAACGCCATGGACTATACCAGCCAATAAAGCTTTAGCTTTTAATAAAAATATCGATTACTCGATATTAGAAATAGATAATCTCGAAAATTTCAAAGAAAAAAAAATCGTAGTTGCAAAAAATTTAATAAAAGAAATAATTAATGCTTGCGAAATTAAAAGTTACAAAGAGTTAAAAAGTTTTAAAGGTTCAGAATTTCATAATACAATATGCAGTCACCCATTTTCAAAAATGAATTTTGAATATGACGTACCCATGTTAGATGCTCAATTTGTCAATCTTGAGCAGGGAACAGGAATTGTGCACTGCGCACCAAGCCATGGACCTGATGATTTTAATTTATGTTTAAAAAACAACATTCCCTCTCTTTATACTGTAGATGACTCCGGACTTTACACCAAAGAAATTCCTTTTTTTGAAAAAACGCATATTTTCAAAGCAGACACAATTGTCATAGAGAAACTTAAAGAGCAAAAAAAATTATTAAAGAGTGATAAGTTAAACCATACTTATCCGCATTCATGGAGATCAAAAGCACCACTTATTTATAGAGCTACTCCACAATGGTTTATCTCCATGCAAAAAAATGATCTTAGAAAAAAGGCTATTAAATCAATCAATGAAACTAACTTTTATCCTAAAAAAGGAAAAGAAAGGCTTTTGTCTATGATAGAAGGAAGGCCAGACTGGTGTGTTTCTAGACAAAGGGTTTGGGGAGTACCTTTGCCAATCTTTATAAACAAAAAAACGAAAGAACCATTAAGAGATCAAAAGGTAATAGATAGAATAGCTTCAATTTATGAAAAACAAGGATCAGATTGTTGGTTTACAGATGATCCTAAAGTTTTTTTAGGAGATGATTACGACTCTAATGATTATGAGAAACTTAACGATATTGTTGAGGTTTGGTTTGACAGTGGTTCAACGCATAGCTTTGTTTTAGAAAAAAGAAAAGATTTAAAATGGCCTGCCGACATGTATTTAGAAGGATCAGATCAACATAGAGGTTGGTTTCATTCTTCTTTACTGGAGTCTTGTGGAACTAGAGGTAAAGCTCCTTTTAAAAGTATTCTTTCCCACGGTTTTGTTGTTGACGGTAAAGGGATGAAAATGTCCAAATCAATGGGTAATGTTATTTCTCCAGAGGACATATTAAAAAATTATGGTGCAGACATTCTTAGAGTCTGGGCTTCTGCATCAGATTACTCTGAAGATTTGAGAATAGATAAAAATATTTTAATACAGCACGCTGAGTCCTACAGAAAAATAAGGAATACTTTTAGATTTATGCTTGGAAATTTAAAAGATAATTTTGAAAAACAAGAATTTGAAAAAATTAATTTAGCTGAGTTCGAAGAGCTTGAGCAATTTATACTTCACAAATTATTTTTAATAAGTAATTCTGTAAATGAAAACCTTGAAAATTATAATTTTCATAAATTATATAAAGAGCTATTAAATTTCTGCGCTCTGGACCTTTCTTCTTTCTATTTTGATATAAGAAAGGATGTTCTTTACTGCGATAGTATAAATTCGAAGAAAAGAAAAAATTGTGTGATCGTTCTTAACATCATTCTAGAAAGTCTATTAAAGTGGTTTGCACCAATTTTAGTTTTCACGACAGAAGAAATATATAATTTAATTAATAATAAGAATGAAAGTATTCATGAAAGCAACTTTGTAAAAATACCTGAAAATTGGAAAAATGATAAACTAAATAAAAAATGGTCAAATTTGTTTAAAATTAAACAAGCAACAAATGTTGCAATAGAAGAGAAAAGAGCAAGTAAAGAGATAGGCTCAAGCTTAGAGGCTCAAATTAAATTAAGTATTAACAAAGAAAAATTTGAATTACTAAGCGATATAGATTTAGCAGAGTATTTTATTGTATCTAAAGCAGAAAAAAAATTGTTAGAGAAGGATGAAATTAAAATTGAAGTCTACAAAGCCAAGGGAAAAAAATGTGAAAGATGTTGGAAAATATTAGACAATAAATGTGAAAGATGTTTAAATTTAGAAGGTACTAAGCTCTGATTAATTCTCAAGATATCAAAAACAAAATATTAAAAAAGGGAAATATTTTTTTTCTATTAACAATTTTTATTATTTTTTTTCTGGATAGATATTCAAAAATTTTAATAATTGAACTTTTAGAAAATGAAAAATATTTATTCATAAACAATTATTTAAACTTTAATTTGATTTTTAATACAGGAATAGGATTTGGTTTTTTAAGTTTAAATGCTGGAATATATTACAATATTCTCTCAACTTTAATATTTTTCATAGTAATGATATTATTATATTTAATGTTAAAATCTAAAACTTATGAAAAGATATTTTTTTCATTTATTATAGGTGGGGCAATAGGAAACTTGTATGATAGAATTATTTATAAAGCAGTTCCAGATTTTATAGATTTTCATATAGAAGGGTTTCATTGGTTCACTTTTAATATTGCAGATATTTTTATATCATTAGGTATTATATTCATGATATTAAATGAACTATTAAATAAAAAAAATAATAATGAAAATTAGATTTATATTTTTATTACTTCTTTTAGTGTCATGTAATTCTGCAAGTGAAGTCGGTCAGGCTTTAAGAAATGAAAAAGTAAGAACAACCGATGAATTTTTAATAGAAAAAAGAGGACCATTATCATTACCTCCCAAAATGGATGAACTACCAAAACCAAAATCTGACAATCAAATAAAAAAAGATAATAAAAACATTTTGGGATCTTCTGATGAAAGAACAAATTCAGGTGAAAAATCTGAATTAGAAAATATCCTACTTGAGGAGATTAGAAAAAACTAATGCCCAATCAAGAAAATATCTATTTTGAAAGATTTATTCCGAACGAAAATTTTAAGAATTTAAAAAAAAATAATAGCAAATCATTTAATAATTCAATTAAAAAAACAAAATTAAGTATTAAAGAAAAAAAAAATGTATTTCATTCTTTTTCTAAAGAATTTAAATTGAACTTTAATTTGGCTGAGCTTCAAAAATATAAAAAATTCAAAAGAATTATTATAATTGGTATAGGTGGCTCAATATTTGGTTTTCAAGCAATTAACAATTTTTTAAAGAAAAAATCAAAAAAAGAATTAATTTTTATAAACAATCTTGAGCCCATCCAATTAAATAAATTAAATAAATTAAAAAATTTAAAAAATTCTTTATTTATTATTATATCCAAATCTGGGAATACTATTGAAGTTTTATCTATAATTAACTCTCTTAAAAACAAAGCTAATTTTAATAAAAAAAACTCTTTAATAATCACCGAAAATAAAAAAAATTATCTTAGTTTATTTGCAAAAAATTTTAAGATTAAAGTTATTTATCACAGAAGCTATATAGGAGGTAGATACTCAGTTTTTTCGGAAACAGCTTTAATCCCGTGCTATTTAATGAATATCGACATAACTAAATTTAAAAAGAATATCTTGAACTTTTTATATAAAAAAAATTAATTTTAATTAAGAATTTAATAAATTTATCAAAGATATACGACTCCAAAAAAATTAATTCTATAGTTTTATTGAATTATTGCCAAAGTCTAGAATGTTTTATGCTATGGTGCCAGCAACTGATTGCTGAGAGCTTAGGTAAAAATGGTAAAGGAATAATACCTTTAATTAACCTAGGTCCACGCGATCATCATAGCCTTCTTCAAATTTATTTAGATGGGCCTAAAGATAATTTTTTTTATATTTTTTCATTTAAGAATAAAAAAAAAAAATCCAATAATAAAAAATTTTTTTTTGAGACACTTAATAAAAAAGATGTTTACGAAGTGATTGAAACTCAAAAAAATGCGATGTTAACTTTGCTTAAAAACAAAAAAATACCTTATCTATCGATTGAGATAAAAAAAAATAATGAAGAAACCCTTGGTGAACTATTTTCTTATTTTATCTTGGAAACCGTATTTATTGGTGAAAATTTAAAAATTAATCCCTTTAACCAACCTGCAGTAGAACAGTTGAAAATATTAACAAAAAAAAATTTATTTAAAAAGAACCAAAAATAATCTTTGATCTGCCATAATTTTTTTCTATTTGTATTTTTAAAAAATTATTCAGACTTTCTTCAGATTTTTTCTCTCTATGAATAATTATTTTGTGGTTTTTATTGTATATTTTTTTTTCCTTTATAAGACTTATAATTTCTAAATAGGATTTATCTTTATAAGGTGGGTCTAAAAAGATTAAATCAAACTTTGCTTTATCATCTAATTTTTGAATAAAACTTTTTATATCTTGATGTACTAGTTTTGCTTTATTAGACATTTTAATATCAGATATATTCTTTTTTAAAATTGAGAAAGCTTTTTGGTCTTTTTCTACAAAGACAACACTATTAACGTTTCTTGATAAACACTCAATCCCAAAAGAACCAATACCTGAATATAAATCTAAAATATTTGCCTTATCTAAAATCAATTTATCTATTTTGCCATGGGAGATAATGTTAAAAATGTTTTCTCTAACGAAGTCTCTTAGTGGTCTAGTAATTGATGAATTAGTATATGATATTTTTTTTCCTTTAAATTTTCCACTTATAATTCTCATAATTTTTATATAACTCTCCAACCAATATCTTTTCTATAAAAGCCCCCCTTCCAATTAATTTTTTTGATTAATTTTACAATTTTTCTTCTAATTTGATTGAAGTCTTGTCCTTTACCAACAATGTTTAAAACTCTTCCTCCTACAGAAATAATTCTACTATTTACTTCTTTAGTGCCAGCATGAATAGTAAAAAGATTTTTTTTATCTTTAATTTTCTTCATTTTAATTATTTGGCCTTTTTTATATCCACCTGGATATCCTTTGGAACACAAAACTATTGTCATACATTTCTTTTTTTCCCAACTTAGTTTTAATTTAAATAATTGATTTTTTAGAGAATAGTTTATTATTTTAAGCAGGTCAGTTTTAAGTCTGGGTATTATAACCTGACATTCTGGATCTCCCATTCTAACATTGTATTCAATTAAATAGGGATTATTATTTTTGATCATTAATCCAACATATAAAAATCCTCTATAAAATTGATTTTTATCTTTTAGCGATTGTAAAGTTGGTTTTACAATTCTTTCTATAATTTTTTTTTCTAATTGTTTATCTATAATCGGAGCAGGAGAATAAGAACCCATACCACCTGTGTTAGGTCCTTTTTCCCTCTCGTAAACTTTTTTATGATCTTGAGCTGTGCCAAATCTAATAAAACTTTTTTTATCTACAACTAAAAAGTAACTTGCCTCTTCTCCATCTAAGAATTCCTCTAGTACAACTTTGTTTGAGCTTTTAAACTTACCTTTGAATATTTGCTGTGAAATTTTGAAAGCTTTATCTTTTGTTTTACATATTACAACTCCTTTTCCTGCAGCTATACCATCTGCTTTTACTACGATAGGTAAATTAAATTTGTTTATTGAATTTTTAAAATCTTCTTTATTTCTACAAATCTTAAATTTTGCAGTTGGTATTTTATATTTTTTACAAATTAATTTCATGAACGCTTTAGATCCCTCTAGTTGAGAGGCAAATTTATTTGGTCCAAAAACCTTAATTTTTTTTTTTTCAAGAAAATTTACGATACCTTTAACCAAAGGTTCCTCCGGCCCGACTACAACTAACTTAATTTTATAATGTCTGAGAGTTTTAAATAGTAACTTAAAATCAAGAAAATCAATGTCTAAATTTGTAGCTATCTTTCCAGTACCAGCATTACCGGGGATACAAAAAATATTACTAATTTGTTTTGAATTCTTAAGCTTTCTACATAAAGCATCTTCACGACCTCCGCTGCCAATTAAAGCAATATTCATATAAAAAGATTTGTTATATATTATTTAAATTATGGGAGAAATAAAAGCAAAGTTAAAATATTTAGCTAACACCTTTGAAATTATTGAGAAAGGGGATTACGTCGAGTGCGCCATCTCAAAAAAAAAAATTCTTCTAGAAAACTTAAATTATTGGAATGTTGAGCTTCAGGAAGCTTATTTTTCACCAGAGGAAGTAAAACAGAGGCATGAAAAATTAAAATAAAATTTAATTCGAACTTATTTCCACCTATTATGGGTTAAAATCCATTGACTTGGATCTCTTAATATCAACTCTTCAATTTTGGTGTTAATTTTTTTTGTAATTAACTCTTTATTTTTTTTTTCATTTTCTAAAATATGAATCGGCTCCAAAATCTCCATTTCAAATTTATTATCTTCACTTCTCGAAATATAAATAGGAATTATGTCACAATCAAAACGAGAAGATAATTGTGCAGGTAAAGTAGTTGTGTGAGCACCTCCATTGAAAAAATTAATTCTTGGACCTTCACCTACTCTTTGGTCAACCATTAAAGCAATGCTGTAATTTTTTTTCATATATTCTAAAGACTTTTTTACTCCATTTAAGCCTTTTTTAATTTGATTTTTACATACAAAACTTTTTCTAAGATATTCCATAAATGGATTCAAAAAAATGTTGTTTAAAGGTCGGTAGATTGTCGCTAGTTTAATTTTGGCCTTGGTCAATTCCATAGACATCAATTCATAATTTGCAAAATGACCAGATATAAATATGACTGGTTTATTTTTTTTTAATATTTCATCAATAACCTTTTTGTTTTTTATATTTATATGACTAGATTTTTTTTGGAATGAACTCAAATAAACATACTCTATAAATGTTTTTCCATAATTGGACCACATCTTATCTATAATTTTATCCTTTTCTAATTTACTCATTTCAGGTCTTATTCTTTCAAGATTATTTAAAATAACTTTTTTAGATTTGAATAAGTTTCCTGCTTTAACAAAGACAAAAGAAAAAAAAATTCTACTTAATTTTAAACCAATAATTTTTGATAAAAGGTAAAAAAAGTAAATAACAAGTGATTGCACAAAATAAAAAATTTTCTTTATCATATACTTTTAAGCAATTCTCTCTCAAAATTTTTATAATCAATTATTTTTAAATCTACAGAAATATAGTTCATCTTTCTCAAACCCAATTGTTTTATTCTAAAAAAATCTTTTTCAGTAGTAATCAATGTTAAATCTTTCTCCTTCGCTTTTGACACCATATCTTCTATCTCATTTTTTGTATAATTATAATGGTCTGGAAATGAAATCTCCTCTATAACTTTTAAACCACTATTTTTTAATAATTTAAAAAAGCTCTCTGGATTTCCTATACCAGCAAAAGCTAAGATTTTTTTACCTCTAAACTTTTTTAAGTTCTTTATTTCATACTTAGATTGATAAATTTTAATATTTTCAGATATTGATTTTAATTTTTTTTCAAAAGAAAGATTACGCTTTCCATTAATAACTGCTATTCGACAATCATTAACTTTACTCAATTGTTCTCTTAAAGGCCCTGCTGGTAATAAAAATCCGTTCCCAGCTAGGTCAGAACTATTAAAACAAACTATTTTAAGATCTTTTATTATTGATACATCCTGAAGACCATCATCCATTATAATTACATTGTTTTTATCTTCTTCTGCATTAGAAATTGCAAGGGTCCTTTTTTTGTCAGAAAAAATCTTTTTTACTTTACTCTTTGTAAAGTTAATTTCATCTAAATGAGAAGAATAATATTTTCTTACTATAGCTGGTTTATATTGCTTCTTTTTAAGCACATTATATATAAAAATACTTAATGGTGTTTTACCTGTTCCCCCAAGATAAATATTTCCAACGCAAATAATTGGGATGCCAAACCTTTTTTTTTCTACTAAAATCAACTTAATATGATTAAACAATAATGTTACCAAAGAAAGTGGTAGCAAAAACATAGACAATAAATTTTTATTTTTCCAAAATAATGGTTTTTTAAATTTCATTTTTAAGTTTTAAAATTTCTTGCATAGTCTGATTTAAAATTTGATGACCATAATAATTAAGATCTTCAATATCTTTATTATTTAAACTATTTTTATTATAAAAATCATTAAGTAAATATTTTGATAAATGTACTTCGTTATCAACTTTGAAGGCAAATTTCTTTTCATTTAAAAAATTGTAAACTTCACTAAAATTTGCAACATACGGACCGTGATAAATTTTGCAACCACATTTGGCCGGTTCAATAGGATTTTGACCACTAACTTTAGCAAGCTTTTTTGAAAATGATTTACCCATAAAAATACTTTTACAAATATAAAAATACTTAGTTATCTCACCTATGGAATTTACAATTATAATTTCAGAATCTCTTGATATATCATTGTAATTATCAATAATTTGACTTGTTAAATTAAAATTTTTACAAATCTCACTAATTTTTTTTGAACGTGTAATATGACGAGGAATAATTATAGTAATTACTTCTAAACCTTTTTGTTTTAATAAATTATGTGTTTTTAAAATTATTTCTTCTTCACCAGGATGAGTGCTAGCTGCACACCATATGTTTGGGTTTTTGAAAAAAGATTTTAAATCATCATTACTTTTTTTTTGCGATAAACTTACACAAAATTTTAAATTACCAAAAAATTTAACGTTTTTAGCACCTAAATCTATTAAATTTTTTTGAGACTCCCGGCTAGATGATAAACACAAGTCATAAAGCGAAAATAATTTTTTTGCAAATCTTGGAATTATTTTCCATCTCTTAAATGTTTTCATTGTAATTCTTCCGTTCAGCAATATTAAAGGTATTTTTTTTCTTGATATTTCTATTAAGTAGTTAGGCCATACCTCAGAGTCTATAAAAATTATCAGATCTGGCCTCCAATGATTAAGGAATTTTTTTACTAAATATTGTAAATCAAATAAAAAAAAACGGTGCTGAAAATTAGTTAATTCTAATTTTTTTTTTTTTAATAATTGACTCGAGCTTAAAGTAGTAGAAGTGAGTAAAATAAATATTTGATTATCTTTTTTTAATAATTCCTGAATTAAAGGAATAACACTGTTTACCTCACCAACACTTGCAGCATGTATCCAGAAAACTTTTTTATTTTTCGGAAAATAATTTTCTTTTGCAGATATTTTTTCTTTAAATCTTACCTTGTCCTCTTTACCAATGAATCTTCTTAGATAGGTAAAAGCTATAAAAAATGGAAATGAAAAAAAAGTTAGAATTCTATAAAAACAAATCATAATCTTCTATTTTAATTGTTTTTCATATAATAATTTATAATAGCTACAATTCTTGATAAGCTCTTCGTGATTTCCTGAGTCAATTAGGTTACCTTTTTTTATCACAAAAATTTTATCCGCATTATGAATAGTTGATAATCTATGAGCAATTACTAAAGTCGTTTTGTTTTTAGTTAAGTTTTTAATTGCACTCTGAACTACCTCCTCGGACTCAGCGTCTAAAGAAGAAGTTGCTTCATCTAAAAGAATAATTGGAGACTTTTTAAGAATTGCCCTAGCAATAGAAAGTCTTTGCTTTTGCCCCCCTGAAAGTCTTACACCATTTTCACCTATTAAAGTTTCATATTTTTGAGGTAAATCAAGTATAAATTCTTCTGCAGCAGCAAATCTGCAAGACTCTAAAAACTCATCTTCCGAAGCATTTTCATTGGCATATAAAATATTTTTTCTTACTGAATTATCAAATAGTATTACATCTTGGCTCACTAGTGATATAGATTTTCTCAGTGAATTTAAGTTAACAGTTTTTATATTTTGTCTATCAATAAAAATCTCACCACTTTGAGGGTCGTAAAATCTAGGTAGTAAGTTTATTATTGTACTTTTTCCAGCTCCACTGTGCCCTACAAACGCAGCCATACTCCCTCCCTTAATATCTAAATTAATATCTTTTATTGCTTTATCGTTTGAGTTTTCATATTTAAAGTTCACGTTCGAAAACCTTATATCACCATCTGAAGATTTTAAATCTGGAAGGTTTTTATTATTATTAATTTTAATTGGTTCGTCTATTACATTGTAAATTCTTTTTGCACCTGCTGCACCAGCAAATACTATCATATTAATTGTAGCTAGCGACCTAATTGGTTGATAGGCCAACATCATTGCTGCTAAAAAAGAAAAAAACTGATTTACCTGAAGCTCTCCAGAAGAAATCAATGTTCCAGAAAAAAATATAAAACCAGCTATCATAATTCCGGTTAATATTTCCATTAATGGTGTTGCTCTAACTAAAATTGAAGATATTTTGGCTCCTTTATTTACCATTTGAAAAACAATGTCTTTTGATTTTTGAAATTCAGTATCCTCTTTTTGATAAATTCTTATCATTTTGGAAGCTTTTAAAATTTCTGATAAATGGGAAGTTAATCTTCCAGAAATTTCACCAGCTTCTGAAACAGCTTTACCAATTCTTTTTCCAAGAGATTTTGCAAGTCCTGCAGCTAAAGGCATCATTATTAGAGCAAACAGAGTGAGCTTCCAATTTTGGTAAACCATAACACCAACTAACGCTATTAACGTCATAGAATCTTTCATTGAGTTAAGTATACCCGTACTACAAAGAGAATTAACTTGTCCTGCATCAAAAGTAATATTAGAAATAAATTTTCCCGAATGCTTTTTTTCAATTGTAGAAATATCTGTATTTAAAATATACTTTGCAACTTTTGTCTGAAGCTCTCCTGAAATTTCTTGACCAGTTTTTATTAGCAATATTCTTGTTAAATATAAACAAATACCTTTAGATGAAAATGCTACTATAATTGCTAAAGGTATGACCCAAGCATAAGTTTGATTATTTTCTATAAATATTTTTTTTACAGCCGGATCCAATAACCAAGCAATAGCTGCAGTGCTTAAAGAGACTACTAAAGAAAAAAATAACGATAAAAAAATTCTGTTGAGGTATCTTTTAACATGATCCTCATAAAGTCTCTTTAGAATAATTTTTAATTCTTCAAATTTCATTTTATAAAGAAAAAGTCACAAATGTTAAAAATAAATAAAACCCGGAAAAATTATTTATTTTAAAAGATCGCAAACAAGTTTCAGGTTTTTTTTTATCAAAAATAAATACTTGATAAAATAGAGTAATCATAAAAGCTGAAAACGGAACTAAATAATAAGCCGAATTCGTATTAAAATAAAAAAAGCCTAAAAGTATTATAAGACTTAATGAGTAACATAAAAAAACAAATATTTTTAACATGGATTTAAATTTAATTGATGTTGATTTCACTCCTATTATTTCATCGTCTACAATGTCTTGAGCCCCATAAATTGTGTCATAACCCAATGTCCAAAATATGGCTGCTAAATAAATGATAAATATGTCAGCATTTAAAAAACCACTTATAGAAGTCCATGCCATTATTATTCCCCAGTTAAAGGTCAAACCTAAAAAAAGCTGAGGCCAATAAGTAATTCTTTTCATAAAAGGATAACTAAATGCAAGAGACATAGAAGCTAATCCAAGCACTATTGTTAAATAATTAAATTGAATTAATATACAAAATGCTAAAATACATAATCCAAAAACATATATAAAAGCTTTTTCAACTGATATTAAATTTGCTGCAATAGGTCTATTTTTAGTACGTTTAACTTTTTTATCTAATTTTCTGTCAACTATATCGTTTACTATACATCCGGCACTTCTCATTAAAACTGAACCAAAAAAAAATAAAAGAATGTGATACAAAAAAAATTCTATATTTTTATTTAAAGAATAAGCATAGGCTAAACCCCAACTACAAGGCCAAAACAATAGCAAATAACCTATTGGTCTATTTAATCGTGTTAGATTAACAAAAATTTTTAAATCTTTCATTTAAATATGACTTGTAAATATCAAAGGTAATATACATAATCAATTTGATTCGTTATGGATAT
>MDTG01244266.1_pt1 | contig 15619 bp, 16 predicted proteins | sample 811421 | NCBI WGS metagenome assembly MDTG01 (sample SAMN05326645, study PRJNA326480) | marine metagenome | isolation source: seawater | place: Pacific Ocean: South East | collected 2011
ATGGAATCTAAATCAATAGTAAATGGTTGAGGTTCAGTTAACAAAATGCTATCAAAAGCTATACAGCCATTTTCATCAACTGCCTGCACTATATTCTGACCAAAAGTATTTTCTCCACATGCTCCAGGTAAAGTAATAGGCAATGTAGAAGTGTTAAGTTGTGAACCAATAAGAGTACCATTTAACCAATAATCAATATTTCCATTTCCTGTTGGTAAAGGGGTAGAATTAGTTGCAAATACATCTCCATCACATACAAATGGACATGATACGTGGAATCCATTAGGAAGAAGTGGAGCTAATGTAGCATCTATAACAAATTGCTCCGGTTCATTAATATCGATTGAACCCTGACCTATACAGCCTAAACTATCTGTAACTATAAATGAATATGTAGAATCTCCACATATATCTGAAAAAATTGTATCAGGATTAAATATGACGCCTCCCATATACGACGAGCTAAAACCATATGGAGGAAGATTTCCTCCTTGTATATTAGAAATAGTGATTTCTCCATCACAAGAATCTTTACATGAAACACCAAAGTTGCCTACATACGAAAGAGAGTCTATATCAAAGGTAAGCTCATCTGGCTGTGTAAGAGTAAGAGGAGTTAAAACAGTGTCACATCCATCAGTGTCAAAAATTGTAATTTGATAGTCCGTAGTGCCTGTTGCATTATCAGAACATAAGCCTGGAAAAACAGTTGCTCCTGTAGGCGGAGATGTAATTCCGGTATTTAAATTTGTTATTGTATAAGTATATAATGGTCCTGCTCCTGGTGCAGAAGGATCAAGTGTTACTGTTATTTCACCATTACAACTGTCGAAACAATTAATAGTTTGTGTAATTGCACTTACTCCAGCAAGCATTAAAGGCTCTATTAGAGTAAATGTCTCCGTGATAGTATCACACAATAAAGAGTCTGTAATAGTACATGTATAGGAACCTGGTCCTAAATTTGATATTGTTTGCGTAGTTGCGGTATAACCATTTGGCCCTACCCAAGACCAGGTATATGGCGGTGTTCCACCAGTAGCAGTAGCCTCTATTTGTCCATCATCTGCATTATAACAACTTATAGAATCAATAACTGACCCTCCAGGCAAAATAGTGTCATTCGCTGTGATTTCTTCAGATACAATCACAGCCGAACAATTAAATGTATCTGTTATTGAAACCTGATAATTTCCTGCTGGTAAATTTGTAAATGTATACGGAAGGCCTCCACCTAAATTTGTTGGTCCAGAAATTACATTACCTGTTGCATCTAATAATGTAAGCGTGTATGGTGGAGTATATCCTAAAATATTATTTACTGTTAAATCTGCTGTCGTGTCATACCAACAATCTAATGAAGCAGGCACCACATCATATGTAAGCGGTACTGCATTTGGAAGAAATATTGTAGCAAAAGTATAGATACATGTATCATTAGCAGGAATATTAAGCATATTAGAATATGGTGGACTACAATTTGGGTCTACAAGTAAAATTCTATAAAAATTAGAATTTAAGTTTGTAAAAGTATGAACTGTAGTCTGTCCATTTAAATCCCATTGTCCCTGCTTGTGAGAATCAAACGCACCAGCCGCATTCATGTCCTGCAATACAATACTATAATTACCTAAAACTGGTGTTGCATAAACAGTTATCTCACCTTTATCGCCAGGACATTCTATTATCTGACTTATAACAACACTATCTATAACTTGAGCATTTACATTTCCATAAAATGCACAAAATATTAAACTAAATAACAGTATAAATTTCTTCATGTATCTGATTTTATTCATTAAAAATTTCCGCAAGATACGAAAATTTAAAGTTTTTCTTCTTTAGTGATGAAAAAATGATATAAACAATCAACTATTAATTACTACCTAAATAACGTATGAGGCTATAAATGTGATTGTATAGAGTAGCTTTACAGTAAACTAATTAGCAGTTTTCTTCAAAGCATTGCTGAATGTTTTCTGCAATCATTTCTGCAGATCTACCTTCAATATGATGTCTCTCAATACAATGAACCAAATCTCCATTTTTAAATACAGCAATAGAAGGTGATGATGGAGGATAAGGAAGCATATATTCTCTAGCTTTAGCTGTAGCATCTGCATCCTGTCCAGCAAAAACTGTAGCGAAAACATCTGCTTTTTTATCAAAATTAATAGCCATTTTTACAGCAGGACGCGCATTTCCAGCAGCACAACCACATACAGAATTAACCATAAGCAGAACTGTTCCTTCTTTTTTCATTAGCAATTGATCAACATCTTGAGCAGATTTTAATTCAACAAATCCTACTGATGTTAAATCTTGTCTCATTGGTATACATATTTCTTCCGGATATGGCATAGCATTTAAATTTTTAACAAAAATAAAAAATCTTATCGTTTGCTGCTAAAAAAATCTAATAATAATTTGTTGCTCTGCTCCTCTAAAACCCCCGATTCTATAATTGTCTTAGGGTGTAATATATTTTGTTTTATACTTTGAAATCCTCTTTTATTATCACTAGCTCCAAAAACTATTTTACCTATTCTTGTCCATGCTGCAGCTCCTGCACACATAATACACGGTTCTAAAGTTACGTATAAGGTACATTCACTTAAGTATTTTCCGCCTAAATAATCAGAAGCAATGGTAAAAGCCTGCATTTCAGCATGTGCAGTTGCATCATTTAATGCCTCCATATAATTATGAGCTCTAGCAATAATCTGATTATCACAAACAATAACCGCTCCTACAGGGACTTCGTCTAACTCAAACGCTTTCTCTGCTTCTTTCAAAGCTTCTTTCATGAAGTAGGTGTTGTCAAAAGGATTTATAATCATAAAGCAAATATCAATATTTGTTTTGTAATTTTGCAAGAAATAATAAATTATGTTACGAACTCATAATTGCGGAGAATTAAACATAAAAAACCTCAATCAAGAGGTTGTTTTAACTGGCTGGGTACAAAAGAATAGAGACCTAGGTGCTATGACTTTTATTGATTTAAGAGATCGATATGGTGTTACTCAATTAGCCTTTAATGTAGAAGCAAACCTAGAGCTTTGTTCCATAGCAAGAAAAATTGGAAGAGAATACGTAATTCAAGCTGCAGGTAAAGTGATTGAAAGGTCCTCAAAAAATAAAAATATATCTACAGGTGATATTGAAATAGAAGTAAGTGAGATAATTGTTTTAAATAAAGCTAAAACACCTCCTTTCACTATTGAAGAAAATACGGATGGCGGTGAAGAACTAAGAATGAAATATCGTTATTTAGATATTAGAAGAACCAAGGTTAGGGATAATCTAATACTTAGACACAAGGTATCTAAAGAAACTAGAAGTTATTTAGACGATAATGGTTTTATTGAAGTTGAGACACCATATTTAATTAAATCAACACCTGAAGGCGCGAGAGACTTTATAGTTCCTAGCCGTATGAATCCAAAACAATTTTATGCATTACCACAATCTCCCCAAACATTTAAGCAATTACTTATGGTGGGGGGAATAGATAAATATTATCAGATTGTGAAATGTTTTAGAGATGAAGATTTAAGAGCAGATAGACAACCAGAATTCACCCAAATTGATTGCGAAATGTCTTTTGTCGAGCAAGAAGACATATTAAATACTTTTGAGGGCTTAACAAAACATCTTCTTAAGCAAATCAAAGGTGTTGAAACAGATAATTTTCCAAGAATGACATATGACAAGGCTATGGAAATGTACGGTTCTGATAAGCCAGATATAAGATTTGATATGCAACTATTAGATTTAACTTCTATCTGTCAAGGAAAGGGGTTTGGTGTTTTTGATAATTCTGAAATAATAATAGGTATTAATGTGAAGGGTTGTTCGGACTATAGCAGAAAACAACTTGATGCATTGATTGATTTTGTAAAAACTCCACAAGTGGGGGGTAATGGATTGGTTTACTGTAAATATAATGATGATGGCACATCTAAATCAAGTGTAGATAAGTTTTTTGATGAACAAGAAAGGATGGGTTGGGCAGGAAAATCGAAATGTGAAAAAGGAGATTTACTTTTAATTATGGCTGGTGAAAAAGAAATAACAAGAAAATCCATAGGAGTACTAAGATTACATCTTGGGGAAAAATTAGGGCTTAGAGATCCTGAAAAATTTGCACCTCTTTGGGTAATTGATTTTCCTTTGTTAGAGTGGGATGAAGAAACAAAACGGTATCATGCTATGCATCATCCCTTCACAGCACCGAAAAAAGAAGATATTTCAAGACTAGAATCTGAACCATCTTCTGTACGGGCAAATGCATATGATTTAGTTCTGAATGGCAATGAAATAGGAGGAGGAAGTATACGTATACATGATCATGATTTACAAAAAATCATGTTTAAACATCTTGGCTTTACACAAAAAGAAGCGGAAGAGCAATTTGGCTTCTTAATGGAAGCTTTTGAATATGGTGCCCCGCCGCATGGTGGTGTTGCTTTTGGTTTTGATCGTTTATGTGCAATTATTGGAGGACAAGAAAGCATACGTGATTTTATAGCTTTCCCAAAAAATAATTCAGGTAGAGATATAATGATTGATTCCCCATCAGATATTGGTTCAGAACAATTAAATGAATTAAATATTAAATTAAAAGATGCATAAATGAAAGAAAAAAAGAACTATAATGCATGGATAAAAATCATTTCTATTGCAATTCCACTGGTAGTAGCAATTTTATTTGGAGTGAAAATAGATTATGAATTACCCATATTCCTTCCGCCAATATATGCAACAATTAATGCGTTAACTGCTCTATTATTAATTGCAGCGTTATTCGCTATAAAATCAGGTAAGATAAAATTACATGAAAATCTAATGAAAACATGCATTGGTTTATCTCTAATATTCTTACTGATGTATATTGCATATCATATGACATCAGACCCGACATCCTATGGTAATACTGGATTAATAAAACTTATCTACTTTTTTACTTTAATATCACATATAATATTATCTATCATACTGATTCCGCTAGTATTAATTAGTTATGTAAGAGCAATACAGAAAGAATTTGAAAACCATAAAAAAATAGCAAAAATTACATTTCCAATATGGTTATATGTAACAGTTAGTGGGGTAATTGTATATCTTATGATTTCACCATATTATATTCATTAATGAATAAGTCTAAAATATCAATCATTATTTGGCTAATATCTGGTTGTATTCTAATCTTTATTATGGTGATTATTGGTGGGCTTACTAGGTTAACAGGATCTGGTTTATCCATGGTAGACTGGAATCTTTTTATGGGAGCTATACCTCCTATAACCCATCAAGAATGGCAAGAAGCATTTAATATTTACAAAAAATACCCTGAATATCAAATCAAAAATTACGACTTTACACTCTCTCAATTTAAAAATATTTTCTTTTGGGAGTATTTACATCGTATGATTGGAAGACTATTAGGGCTTGTTTTTATTATTCCCTTCATATACTTTATTATTACGAAACAATTAGACAAAAAATTACTACTTAAAACTTCTATATTATTAATTCTAGGGGCAACTCAAGGATTTATAGGATGGTGGATGGTAAAAAGTGGTTTGGTTAATAAACCTGATGTTAGTCATTTTAGATTAGCGGTTCATCTTACTACTGCATTTATAACATTTGCATATACATTTTGGGTTATACTAACGCTTCTATTTCCTCAAAAAAAATTTAATAATAAAGAATTATTTAACATTTCTGTACCCCTACTAATATTAGTTATTATTCAAATAATTTACGGTGCTTTTGTTGCGGGCCTTGATGCTGGTAAAATATATAATACATGGCCAAAAATGCACGACAAATGGATTGCTGAATCTGTATATGCAATATCACCTATATGGAAAAATTTTACTGAAGGATTAGCGGGAGTGCAATTTATACATAGATGTCTAGCTTTTATTCTTTTATTTTTAGTTTTTTGGCTTTACATGAAGTCCAGAAAATTTAATTTAATTAAAATTGAACACTATGCAATTAATTCAATTTTAATTATAATTTCATTTCAGGTTATTTTAGGTGTTCTAGTATTAATAAAAGGTGTACCTATATTACTAGGTTCTCTACATCAAATTAGCGCCTTTCTTTTACTTGCTTCTAGTGTGTTTTGTGTGTTTGTATTTAAAAAAAATACCCAATAACCCACTTATCAAGCACATAAATTAATTGCATTAACGGTAAATATATTAAAGAGGCTATCATGAGTTTCTTAGCATGATCATTATTTAAAAACTCCAGTAAATCATAACTCTTCTTAGAAAACCATAATCCTAAAAATAAAATCAGAATAAATGAAAACGTTGTTAAGTGTAAATTATTTAAATTTAAAAAATATGGCAAGACAGATGTAATTGTCATTCCAATTGCTCCTAAAAAAGCAATAATAGCGGAATACTTGCCTTTCTTACCACCATATATCATTTTAAAACCCGCATTTTTATACTCTGCATCTCTTACCCAAGAAATTGCGATAAAATGAGGAAATTGCCATAAAAATTGTACTGCAAATAAGATACCTACAGCTAAACCAAATTCATCAGTTGCTGCAACCCATCCTAACAAAACTGGGATAGCTCCTGGAATAGCACCAATAAAAATTGATGCCGTTGACATTCTTTTTAATGGTGTATAAGACAGAACATATATCAAAAGGGAAAGAAGGCCAAATGCAGATGATTTTGAAAGAAAGCCATAAAAGCTACCATGTGGCTTAATCATGCTTAAAAAATATAACCCTACTACACCTATAATAAATGAGAAAATCACGGCATTCACATAAGGTATTTTATTGGTTGGTAAAGGACGGTTAGAAGTTCTTTCCATTAACCTGTCGTAATCTTTTTCTAAAATTTGATTAAACCCATTAGCTGAACCGGTAACTAGAAAGCCTCCTATTATTAAAAAAATTAATTCTTGAATTTCAAAATTTACAACCCCAATTAAATACCCTGCTAGCGCAGAAATAACCACTGTGGTTGACAAACGAAATTTTATTAATTGGCTATAATATTTTGCGACTTGCATTAGTAGTCTTTTTATTGTAATAAAATGCTATCGCAAATGTTAACATCGCTATATACGGCATCGCCATAAGATATAAAATGCCATCATTAAGACCCGCTCCTTTCAAACTCCCATTTTCAAAATTTGATTCAACAACAGCCTTGCACATGGCGCATTGAGCATATATAAGATTTGAACTTAGGTAAGCTAAAAAAATCAATATTATTCTTTTTAAGTTCATTAATCTTTTTTTGGTTTTTTATATTCAGCCATAAGCACCTTTACATCATCTATTAAGTTTTTCATATGAATTTCATTTGTCCCATCATATGCACCAATAGTATTTTCAAATTTATCCTTACCAGATCTAATTTGACCTTTCTTGTCAATCAAAATAAAATATTCAGAATGTAAAAATCCGCCAGGAGCTATAGAATCTTCTTTAGCATTAGCAAAATATGATAATGCTAATTTATATATATCATCTTTCTCTCCAGTTAAAAAATCCCAGTTTTTAAGATTAATATTTACATTTTTCTTTCTCATTTCCTCAATATATTCTAAGAATCTTTCCGGTGTATCATTAAGGGGGTCAACAGTATGAGAGATAAATTTAATGTTTGGATATACTTCTAAATTACTTTGTAAATAAGACATATTTTTTGTCATCACAGGGCAAATATTAGGACAATTAGTGAAGAAGAAATTTGCAACATATATATTGCCTTTCAGACTGTCATTATTTATAATTTCATTATCCTGATTTGTTAAAATAAAGTCATCTATTTTGTGATTTTCGCCACCAACTACTTCTAAATTTATAAAATTATTATACCCTCTTGTCACATAAAAATATGCAATAGAAGGAAGGATTAGCAGAAGAAATAATGTAATCAGGGCTGAACCACTATTATTACCTTTCATACTTATAACATTATGTTAGCATATCCCGCCTCTGTTAAAACAATAAAAAGTAAATATGGTATTAAAATAAAAGCTGGGATTAAGATTGTCCATCGTAAAGATTTTCTTTCAAATCCTAAATGCATAAATATATTTACAATATAAGCGGCCTTAATAAGTGTCAAGACAATAAATATATGTGTGAGCCATTCTAATCCTAAAAACTTATCATTTACTAATACCTTAGGCAATACTTCATTAACCTTTAATATTCCTAAAAAAACTTCTAAAGCTGTAATAATTAACAAGATCCAGAAAACTTTCCAAATCCACCAATTACTATCATTTACATTATTTGACATAACTAATATCTTTTTAAACTAAATAGAAAAACGTAAAGACAAATACCCACACCAAATCAACAAAATGCCAATACAATCCCACCTTTTCTACCATTTCATAATGACCTCTTTTCTCATAAGTATTTTTCAATACATTAATCAAAATTACAATTAATATAACTACACCGCTAAATACGTGGAACCCATGAAAACCGGTTATAAAAAAGAAATAATCGGCAAACAGCCTATGCCCATATTCATTTTGCACTAAATTAGCACCAAGAACAACCTCAGTTGCATTTTCTTTCAAATACTTGATTGATTCCTTGTTAGATAAATATTTTCTATCTGCTTTTCTAATATTAAAACTAGTTTTTTCTTCTAATTTAGAAATAACTTCTTCAACAGAAAAATGGTGATGTGAGCCATCGTGACCGTCAACATCCATTAAATAATAAACAGAAGATAGATCCTCTCCTTCAGCAACATGACATACGAACTCTGTTTTTGTTGCAATACCTCCTTTATCCCCATGTATAAAATGACCCCACTCCCATGCTTGGGAACCTAAAAACATTAGACCTCCAACAATAGTAAGCGAAAGCCATAAAACAACTTTATTTTTCTGCATTTTATGTCCATAATTTACAGCAAGTACCATTGTAACAGAACTCATAATAAGTATAAAAGTCATCAATGCTACAAATAATAAAGGATGTTCCCCGCTTATAAAAGGAAAATGTGTAAATACATCTTCTGGTACTGGCCAAACATCTGGATACTTAAACCTACTAAATCCATATCCTGCTAAAAATGCAGAAAAAGTTAATGCATCAGTTATAAGAAAAAACCACATCATTAATTTACCATAACTTGCCGCATATGGTTTATCATCTCCTTTCCAAGCTACTCCATTATTTTCATTTTGACCCATACTATACTGTAAAAATTATATTGCAAAAGTAATTTTTTTGACTTAATATATTATTAAATACAACGGAAATACTACCTTCTTGATTGTATTTTAAAAAGAAATATAAATAAATCCATAAAGCACCTAAAAAGTGCCAATATGTTGAAATAAGTTTAAAACCTAGCATATTATCCTTCTTATATAAATCTTTTATTGAAAAATAAATTGCAAAAATAAGAGCAACAATTCCTCCAACTAGATGAACTAGGTGTGATAATGTTAAAACATATAAAAAAGAGCCCGCGACATTACTTCCCTCTCCTGTTAAATATACCCCTTGAGATGTTAAGTCTTGCCATCCTTTAACCTGAAAATACACGAATACAATTGACAGTAAAAAAGTTAGCACAACAAATATGCTAGATTGTTTGTTTTGCTTTATTAATCTATTAGCTGCAAATAAAAAAAAACTACTTATAACTATAGTAATTGTGCTGTACAAAAACCAATCTGGCAAAGCAAAATTTAACCAATTTCCCTCTGCTCTTCGTACAATAAAAGCCGAGGTTAAACCTGCAAAAAACATACCAATAGCTCCAATACCTATCCAAAGTAATTGTCTTTTCGCCCTATTTTCCTTAACACTTATCATATTAATTAATGTTCTTCTTCTCCTTCTTTTAATGGTTCTGTTTGAGGTACAAAGTCCTCGTCTGCATTAGGGCTAGAATAATCATATGCCCAACGATGAACTGTTGGTAAATCTCCTGGCCAATTACCATGAATTCTTTCGATTGGGGCATCCCATTCTAAAGTATTTGAATTCCATGGATTTTGTTTGGCTTTGGTACCTTTAAATATGCTGTATATAAAATTAAACACAAAAATCACTTGAAAAATTGCTCCTGCTAATGCAAAAAAGGTAATAATATTATTAATGTCACTTAAACCATCAAACATAGGAAAAGCTGTATTTGAGTAATACCTTCTTGGCAAGCCTGCCAAACCTAAAAAATGCATAGGAAAAAATACTCCATATGCACAAATAAAGGTGGTCCAAAAATGAATATATCCTAAATGTTTATTCATCATCCTACCATACATTTTTGGGAACCAATGATAAACACCAGCTAACATTCCATAAATCGCAGATAGACCCATAACAATATGAAAATGCCCTACAACAAAATAAGTGTCATGAACATTTATGTCAAGTGCGCTATCTCCTAATATTAAGCCTGTTAAACCACCTGTAATAAATGTTGATACGGTAGCTATAGCAAAGAGCATGGCGGGGGTAAATCTAATATTTCCTCTCCATAAAGTTGCCAAATAATTAAATACTTTAATTGCCGATGGAATAGCAATAAGTAAAGTAGTAAATGTAAATACAGAACCTAAAAATGGATTCATTCCAGTCATAAACATGTGGTGACCCCATACAATAAAAGATAAAAATGCAATACCTAATAAAGCTCCAACCATTGCTTTGTATCCAAAAATTGGTTTTCTAGAATTAACAGATATTACTTCCGAAACAATTCCTAATGCGGGTAATAAAATAATATATACTTCTGGGTGTCCTAAAAACCAGAACAAGTGCTGGAATAAAATAGGACTACCTCCCACATTGTGAAGAATTTCTCCATTAATCACTATATCTGAAAGATAAAAACTGGTTCCAAAAGAACGATCAAATATTAACAATAACCCACAAGATAAAAGCACAGGAAACGAAAGAACCCCAAGTATTGCTGTTATTAATAATGCCCAAACAGTCAAAGGCAAGCGCTTCATGCTCATTCCTTTTGTTCTTAAATTCAACACGGTTACAATATAATTAAGACCTCCAAGTAGTGATCCTACAACAAAAAGTGTAATAGCAATTAACCATAATGTCATACCTGTTCCAGATCCTGGAATTGCCTGGGGTAATGCGCTAAGTGGAGGGTAAATTGTCCATCCGGCAGAAGCAGGACCTGTTTCTACCCAAATAGAACTCATTAAAACTACAGTAGCAATAGCAAAAAACCAGTATGATAGCATGTTCATAAAACCAGATGCCATATCACGTGCTCCTATCTGTAATGGGATTAAAAAATTAGCAAATGTTCCTGAAAGACCAGCCGTTAAAACCCAAAATACTAAGATAGTACCATGCATGGTAACTAAGGCAAGATATTTATCCGGATTAAGCCCTCCAGCCTCATTAAGCCAGTTAGATGGCAACAAATTATATAAAAGTGAAGATTCTCCGGGATTTGCAAGCTGCACTCTAAAAATTGCAGACATAAGCATTCCTACTAATGCCATAAACATACCAGTTAGTAAAAATTGCTTAGCAATCATCTTATGATCTAGAGAAAAAATATACTTGCTAATAAATGTTTCCTTATGATGTCCCATTCTATTTTATTTTTGTGTTAATAGTTTCTGTCCTAAAGTTTTTTGTTTTGTAATCCACGCATCATATTCTTCTTTGGTTTCAACAATAAATTTCATCTGCATATTATAATGGGCTGATCCACAAATTTTATTACACAATAAAATATATTCAAAATCCTCACCCTCTTCTTCTTTCATTTGTCTGGTTGTCTTAGTTGGTGTAAAGCCGAATTGAGTAATTAATCCAGGAACACAGTTCATTTGCACTCTAAAATGAGGTAAGAAAGCAGAATGAATAATATCTTGTGATCTAAATTGCAACAATACAGGTTCGTCTACAATTAAATGAACCTCTCTTGTAATCTTGTCATCCAAGGAGTTTTTATCAGATATATCAACACCTAATGCATTTGTTGCATCAATTAATCTAAAGTCTGATTTGCCTAATTTATTATCCTCTCCAGAATACCTAGCTGTCCATTGAAACTGCTTGCTATGTACCTCTATAAACTTAGCATTTGTTAAATCCATATTCATGGTTTCGTTCCAGGTTTTTAAACCATAAATAATCACGCCTGTTAATACGATTGTTGGTATAACCGTCCAAATAATTTCTAATTTATTATTATGAGCAAAAAAATATGCGTTATTAGATTTTTTACCTCTATATAAATAAGAAAAAATAAATAGCATTGGAGTGGTTATAAAAAACACCACCAGGATTAAGGTCATGGTAAACTGCATGAGTACATCTATTTTTGCACCATGAATTGACGCTGCTTCAGGAAGTAATAAATCATTCCAAGCTATCATTTGCCAAACAACAAAAATTAAAAAACCAAAACCTATAATTAAATATAAAATTGCCTGTGTTTTGTTGTCAGCATCCGTAACCTCATTAATATCTTCTTTTTTGAGCTCAGCTAATAATTCACTAACCCGAATTATTTGTACCATTGAAGCAATTATCAATAAAACAACTATAGCTATTAATATGTTTGTCATGTTTTAAAATTTTTCGATAGCAAAAATAATAAATCGAACGGTGCAAGGAAAGCTTTTTTTCATTTTATTACTTTAACGTGAAAATAATGATCTCCTATTAATCATTACTGTTCCACTCCGCGTACGAGGTTGCTGTTTCAGACAATATAACCTTATATAATAATATGTGCTCTGGTAATTTAGACTGGATAATCTTTGCAAAATCAAAAACCAAATTTTCAGATGTTGGTTGATATGGTAAATAAAAAACTTTCTCAAATGCAGTAAGATCGATATCAGCGTGCGGTGATTTTGCATTTAATACCAAAGAATGGTCATATTTTTTTACTATTTCAGATTTAACAATTTTTTTTAAATCACCGAAATCTAAAACCATGCCGTTTTTCTTATGATTAATTTCTTTTTTTACAGCGCCTTTTATTGTAACCCATAGTCTGTATGAATGACCATGAATGTTTTTGCATAACCCATCATAACCATATAAAGCATGAGCCATTTCAAATTTAAATTCTTTAGTTATTCTTATCATTTTTTTAGATTTAATTTTACTCTTTTATGACTATAATACATTTTCTTTTTTTCTTTTCCTTTTCGCAACTCTATCTGTTTTTCTAAAGGCAACTTCATTACTTTTATACAGTCTAGTGAACAGCAATTTTCATATTCACTTTTACAATTATTACATTGAATAAATAATAAATTACAATTAACATTTGCGCAATTAACATGTGTATCACAAGATTCTCCACATTGATGGCAATTACTGATAATTGAATCTGAAATACGCTCTCCTCTTCTTTCGTCAAAAACAAAATTCTTCCCCTCAAACTTGTTTTCCAACTTTTTATCTTCTTTTATTTGCCAAGCGTAATCAATTATACCTCCGTGAAGTTGATTAACATCAGAAAAACCATAATGCTTTAAGTATGCCGATGTTTTTTCACACCTAATACCGCCCGTACAATAAAGAAGAATTTTTTCGTCCTCTTTTCCTTTTAAAAGCGTTTTTACTAATGGAAGTTCTTCTTTAAAAGTCTCTACATCTGGACAAATCGCGCCTTTAAATCTTCCTATTTCGCTCTCATAATGATTTCTCATATCGATTATTATAGCTCCTTTATCAATAGCTGTATTCCATTGCTTTGCATCTAAATGCTTTCCAACATTTGTAACATCGTATTCATTATTATGCAATCCGTCAGCTACAATTTGTTTGCGGACTTTTATTGTTAATTTAAAGAAAGATTCCTTATCTTCTTCTAAAGCAGCTTTAAACCTAATCCTTTCAAAATAACTATTAGCGTGTAAATCTGCAACAAAATTATCCCATTCTTTTTCGGGAACACTTAACTGTGCGTTAACCCCCTCTCCTGACAAATAAATTCTCCCTAAAACACCTAACTTATTCCATTTTTTATATAATTGATCTCTTAAATCATGTGGTTGCTCAATTAACACATATCTATAAAAAGAAATGGTTTTCCTTTTGAATTTTTCTTTTTTCACTAAATCTAAAGCTTGTGCTTTATTTAATTTGTTAAAAAGATTTTTCTTTCCAGCGTTTGGATCCATATTAGATAATGTTTTAATAGAAATACAAAGATATAAAAACCTGTCTTTTTTAATGCAAATAAAATAATAGCTACAAAATCATGTATAATGTTATATTTGTGAAAAATATTTCATGCAATGAAAGACGTGATATTAGTTGTTGGTTCTTCTGGGCAAATAGGAACTGATTTAGTAATTGAATTAAGAAAAATTCATGGGTCTGTTAATGTTATTGCTTCCGATATAAAAAAATCATGTGAAGAAGTTATGGATAGTGGTCCTTTTGAAATATTAGATATTCTTGATGAAAAAAAATTATATGAAATTGTAAAAAAATATAAAATTACCCAGATTTATTTATTAGCTGCTATGTTATCAGCAAAGGCTGAACAAGATATTGAATTAGGTTGGAAGTTAAATATTCGTTCGCATTCAAATGTGCTAGAATTAGCAAAAAGCAAATTAATAAAAAAGATTTTCTGGCCTTCTTCAATTGCAATTTTTGGTGCTTCATCTCCCAAAATAAATACTCCACAATATACAATAATGGAACCTAATACTGTATATGGAATCAGTAAATTAACTGGTGAAAGGTGGAATGAATACTACTATAATAAATTTGATGTAGATATCCGTTCACTTAGATATCCTGGTTTAATTGGCTGGAAGGCTAAAGCTGGTGGAGGAACAACAGATTATGCGGTTAATATATTTCACAAAGCCATTCAAGAAAGGAAGTACACTTGTTTTCTAAATAATGACACTAAACTTCCTATGATGTATATGCCAGACGCTATACGCGCAACTATTGAGTTAATGGAAAGATCTTCAGAAAGCGTAAAGATTAGATCCTCTTATAATTTAGCTGGATTCAGTTTTACTCCAGAAGAAATTGCAGATGAGATAAAAAAACATATAACTGATTTTGAAATATCTTACTGTCCTGATTTTAGACAAGAAATTGCAAACTCATGGCCATCATCTATTGATGACAAGCATGCTCAAAAAGATTGGGGGTGGAAAACAGATTATAATCTAAAAAACATGACAGAAAACATGATTAAAAATCTAAAGTGTAAATATAAAATTTCAGCATAATGAGCAGCAAAATAAAGCTATATAATACTCTTACAAGAACAAAAGAAATATTCAAGCCAATAATAGAAAATCATGTAGGCATGTATGTTTGTGGACCTACAGTTTATGGTGAGCCACATTTAGGACATGCTCGTCCGGCTATCACATTTGATATTGTATTTAGATATTTAAAACATTCTAATTTTAAAGTTAGATATGTCAGAAACATAACGGATGCCGGTCATCTTGAAAATGATGCAGATGAGGGTGAAGATAAAATTGCTAAAAAGGCTAAACTAAAACAATTGGAACCCATGGAGATTGTTCAATTTTATACCTTAAGTTACCATAAAGCTATGGAAGACCTAAATTGCCTTCCTCCTTCAATCGAGCCTAGAGCAACAGG
>MDTG01308768.1_pt1 | contig 15618 bp, 12 predicted proteins | sample 811421 | NCBI WGS metagenome assembly MDTG01 (sample SAMN05326645, study PRJNA326480) | marine metagenome | isolation source: seawater | place: Pacific Ocean: South East | collected 2011
CACCTGGAAAAGATTCGGGGAGCGCTCCGTTCATAATGGCCTGCCGGATTATTTCCAGATCTGCATGCATGGAACGCATCAAAGCAGAGAGCTCACTATCCCCATTCGGGTTTCTCGAGCTCACGATTAAGTTACCCGGACTCCCCGCTATTCCGGGTTCCAGGGGCGTACTCAAAGTACATTCCTCTGCCTTTAAAGTCGGATCCTCCGCTCCATCCTGACTCACATTGGCCGGACTCTTCGCGGGCGCCGTCCCACGAGTCCGACTGCATCCCAGGCATAAGAGGACACAAAAGAGATGGAGAACAAGCATCCTCCTGTTTTCATGGCTGCGCATCTATAGGCTCTCTCCCCTGCCAATGCTTAGCGATAGGCCCGTGGTACACCAAATAGACTACTTTCTCCACTGGAATTTTTCTGCCAACTCAGTGTAGAACTTCAGCTTCACCAAGCAAGGTATCTCAATGAACTCGATAACTCCCGTCCCCACGCCAAAGAACGAAAGAGTGAAGATGTATGCGCCCGGAAGCACCGAGCGCGAGGCAATAAAGACTCAAGTCGGCCGGATGCTGAACGAAGAACTCGAAATACCTTTGATCATTGGTGGAAAGGAGATTCGGACTGGAAGCCTGGGTGAAGCTCTATGCCCACACGACCACAAAAAAGTACTGGCCCGATACCACAAGGCTTCCGCTGAGCACGTCGCCATGGCAGCAGATGCAGCCAAAGAGGCATGGCACGACTGGCAGGCGGCTCCTTGGGAAGCACGAGTATCCGTCTTCATGAAAGCTGCGGAGCTCCTGGCCGGACCCTGGCGAATGACTTTGAACGCTGCAACCATGCTTAACCAGAGTAAAACGGTGCACCAGGCAGAGATAGACTCTGCGTGCGAACTCATCGATTTCTATCGATTCAACACCCAGTACGCGCGCACTCTTTACGAGCAACAGCCTGATTCCGGGGAAGGGATCTGGAACCGCGTTGAACACCGTCCGCTTGAGGGCTTCATCTTTGCAGTGACACCCTTTAATTTCACGGCGATTGCAGGAAATCTCCCCACAGCCCCCGCGATGATGGGCAATGTAGCTTTATGGAAGCCTGCATCGAGCGCGGTGTACTCGGGATACTGGATCATGCGCCTGCTGGAAGAGGCAGGCCTCCCGCCCGGCGTGATCAATTTTCTTCCAGGGAGCGGAAGTCAGGTCGGCAATCCCGTCATGGGGCACCCCGATCTTGCTGGGGTACATTTCACAGGTTCAACTTCGGTATTTCAGGATATGTGGAAGACCGTAGGCGAGAATATTGCACGCTATAAGAGCTACCCACGCATTGTGGGGGAGACGGGAGGGAAAGACTTCATCTTTGCGCACCCTTCTGCAGATATCGAAGCACTCTCAATCGCCATGGTGCGAGGAGCCTTCGAATATCAGGGACAAAAATGCTCAGCCGCAAGCCGGGCTTTCATTCCAGAATCGGTCTGGAACCAGCTACGTGATCCCATGTTGAGCCTGGTCTCTGAACTCAAGGTGGGCCCAGTCACGGATATGAGCAACTTCATGGGCGCGGTGATTGATAAGAACTCTTATGACAACATCAAATCCTATATCGAACACGCGAAATCGAGCCCTGACGCCGAGATCCTCGTTGGTGGGGACTGTGACGAGAGCGAAGGCTATTTCATCGAGCCAACAGTGGTCCTGGCAAAATCACCGGATCTAAAGCTGATGCGGGAGGAGATTTTCGGTCCGGTTCTAACCGTCTACGTCTACCCCGACAACAAGATAGAAGACACGCTTCATATCTGCGACACAGGCTCCCCCTATGCCCTCACGGGTGCAATTTTCTCTCAGGATCGACACGCTATCGTCGAAATGACCAAAGCCTTGCGCTACGCTGCTGGCAACTTCTATATCAATGATAAACCCACCGGAGCCGTTGTGAATCAGCAACCCTTCGGTGGGGGACGGGCCTCAGGAACCAACGATAAAGCGGGATCCATTCTCAACCTGCAAAGATGGGTGAGCCCACGCACCATCAAGGAGACCTTTGTTCCGCCAAAGGACTACCGCTATCCCTATATGAAGTAGTATCGCTTCTGCTGGCGCTTTCCAGCGACGCTCAGAGAGCTTACAATCCGGTGCTATGGATACGTGGTGTTCAAATCAAGGCAGGCGGATAACACAGCGATTTATCGTGCTGATAATCTGCATCGCTGCCTTCATGATCGTTGACTCCAAAACGAATCTTGCACGAGCACAAAGCAAGGCCAGTGAACTGGTGAAGCAAGCCACAGCGCTCCCACCTGCTCCAGAGCGCTATATCGAAAATATCAAATTCGGGCTCCGAGGAGTCATCTTCCATGACCTAATTCTGGCGCCCTCTGACCCCTCAGTGATGTACCTCTCCAGTTACGACGGCTTCGTCTACGTGAGCCGAGATGGAGGCATAACCTGGAGCGAAAGCCGAATTGTCACCAAGCGAAGCCCCTTCTTCGGTGCCATTCGCCCAAGTCTGGCACCTAATGGCGCCCCTTTCAGTCTATTTAGTCCTCTTGCGCGCTCGGCAAACAACCGGCCCGTGAACCTATCGCTCGCCGGAATGTTCAACCTTCCCTACGGCACCACAGGAAAACCCTATTTGGAGTTCACGCCGGATTCGCCCGCCTTCTGGAAAGGCATCGAACTCCCGAGCGTGTCCTCCTCCATGATCAATGTAGGCCGGGCGAATATCTACGACAGAGCGGGCAGCGGAGGCGGAGGTGGGGATTTAGCACGCTTAGGTGTGGGAAATACTGCCAGCGCCCCGATGCTGCAACGTTTACTCCGGAAACGTAAGGCGCGTGTCGTGGGTATGAACCTGAAATTGCTTCTGGCCATGCGCGGAAGAGAGCCTACCTGGGTGAACTATATCGCGGTGCACCCCAAGGACCCCAACACAGCCCTGCTTGGAACCGCGATGGGCGTCTACAAAACCAAAGACGGAGGATTAGGCTGGGAACACGTCTTCCCTGGACGTAATGCGCGCGAAAGATGGTGCGATTTCATCCAATATGCCCCCGGAAGCGATAAGCGCGTCTTCCTGGGCACGCGGCAAGGCTTATTGATTTCCGAAGATGGAGGAGGAAAATTCGCGCGCCCCACGGGAACACAACTCTCCACCGCACCCACCAATTGGATCGAATTCTACAGCAAAGATCCCAATATCATCTATGCGGGTACAAATATTGGCGTATTCAGATCCAAAGATGGCGGCAAGAACTGGCGTTGGATCTTCTACGAAACGCTGAAAAACGCGAATTTCATAACCAGCATCGTAATTGATCCAAATGATCCCGACCGACTCACCATCTCTACCTGGGATGGGCTTTTCCGAACCTCCAACGGAGGAAAGTTATGGGAACGTTCGGGAGGCTTTCTCTTCACAGCTATACCCACGGTCCGCAGTGCCGGCGACCCCAAGGACGGAGATCATATTATCGCCCTCACCTCGCGCTTCGTTTGGGAATCCTTCGACTGGGGAGAGACTTGGCAGGCGCTTTATATCAACGATTCGGAGTGGTCACCGAGATCCATATTTTTCGATCCGGTCAACCCAGAGGTCTTGTGGGTTTTGACCTCCGGCGAAATACTCAAACTGAGTTCGAAACCACCACAGAGCCCGAATCCAAGAAAGCTACAGAGTTTACTCAAAAGAATACACTCAGAGCCCGATCTTCCACAGGTCATGGACAGCGCCTTAAGGGCTTACGGCGTCCACCGCGGGGAGCTCAGTCATAAGAGAAGCCTCGCCAGACTTCGATACTTTATGCCCGAGCTGAATGCTGTCGCTGGCCACCTCTTCGCTGACGCCAACGCCGTCTTAAACGCGACCTACCTTTCACAAATCTCTTCAACAACAGGAAACTCAAAACTGGAAGGAAACCAATACGCAGCCAGTGATTACACCCGAAACAACAATTTCGACGACCGCTACGAAAATGGGCGCAACATGTTCTTTAATCGGAATGCCAATTTCGGCTTCAGCTACTGGGGCGTCTATTTAAACTGGGATTTAACGAACCTGGTCTTCGAAAGAGAAGAAGCTCCATTCGGAAGGTATTTCGGGCACAACAACTGGCTCTATCTAAAGATCAAGTTCGAGCTTCAGCGGCTTTTTGAGGAGCGGAGACGCGTAATCTTGAAGATGATCAGCGACACCGATCTGAGCCAACGGAATCTGATTATGCTGCGCATGCGGCTTCTCGAACTCACAGCAACCTTGAACGCTCATACCGATGGACTTTACGACGAAACACTGAACGCACTCGAAAAACAAAGCATCTATGACGCCCACGCCGACTAAACGCGCTGGGCATACCGATTTTCAATACAGGCATAATCTCAGGAGGAAAACATGTTTATGCAACGCCCCGGCGCCCTTCTCATGGGCATACTTTCAATCTTTATATCCAGCCAGGCCCTGGCACAATCTCCACAAATACCAATCGCGCCCTCACCACAAATGGCACCGCAGATCTCAGTGGGAGGCGGAGGGACTCAAGCAGGCCTTCGCGCTCTCGAAGCAGAACCCAGCGTTCGCGAAGTTCAAGAGGCCGCACTCCAATATTTCCGAGTCAACCGCGACCAGGTGAACTCCATGCGTACGCGGGCGGCCTGGAAGGCCCTGGCTCCTGTCACCGAAATATCCGGCGGCTATACACGCTCCGACCTCGATGAGGGAACCATCATGTATGAGTTCAGTTCCACCGACCCGTGGGTGGACCGTGGTGCAGGTGGAAACGCCTACGAAGTTCGAGGAAAACTCTCCTGGAATCTTCCCCAACTCGTATTCAACGCGGAGGAACTCGATGTTGCCTCCCTTGCTGGGTTGATGGAAGGAATCTTGAAAGAGTCCACTCGTCTCTATTTTATGCGTCGTCGTCTACAGGTAGACCTGATCCTCAATCCGCCCAAAGATCAGGCATCCTTTCTTACAAAGAGACTTCGACTTGAAGAGCTTACAGGCCTTATCGACGCCATGACAGGTGGATGGTTCCAGAAGTCTCTTCACAAAGCCCATAAAAGCGCCAATGCTCCCAAGGGTGCAAGGCAAAATGCGGGTCGTTGACGGTCAGACCAAACAATCCGAAGCAGCCGAGTCGCCCTACCCTTGAACTAAGTGCCTTCCATCTAAACGAGCCGAATCATCATTCCCCATATGGGATAATTTCCTCCTTATCCCAAATTGAATGAAGAGAAAGGCTATCGTTTAGAAGCGGGCAATCTGTGGTTGGCGAGCCAGAGTCCCATCACCATTAAGGACCACAAGGCTTTTCGAGCATCATAGTGCCCATCACGATGACGGAGCCAAAGCCGCTCCAGTGGCTCAGGTCGACACCATTCAACTAGAGGCGAATCCGCTGCGCGGAATACAAATTCCGCACGATCTTTAAGTTCATGCCTTAACCAGCGAGAGACCGGAATCGCAAAACCATGTTTCGGTTCCGAAGCAACATGCGAGAGCTTCGATGTCTCAAGCCAGGCTCGAAGCGGTAATTTTGCTCGCCCCTTAACCCTGCGTACCGCCGAGGGAGCTGAGAGGCAACGTTCCGCAAAGGGACTACCCAATAAAGGTGCGCGAACCTCAAGCCCATGCGCCATGCTCATACGGTCAACCTTTCGTAAAACTTCCCCCGCAAGATAGGTGCGAAGGTGCAACCAGATATCCCGATTCTCCGGACCCAGGCCTTCATGTTGAGATACCAGAGCCTCCGGAAGCATTGGCTCGAAAAGTCGCTCCGAAAACTCCACCGAGCCAGTCCCGAAACCGAGATCTTTCTGAACATCTGGGCGTATCAGCCGACGCAGTAACGAAGGACTACACCCACCCACAAAATGCTGAAGTCGATGAAGCGGTTGAGCCCCCAGGCCATCCACAAAGCGTCGGAGTTTATAGGTAAAAGGATAATACCCTTCCCGGACCGGGAGCCCATCAACAAGGGCGCGAATCAGAGCAAATCCTGGCGCTCTTCCCAACAACCCGAAGGCACGCGCCAACTCGAGGGCTCGAAAGGTTGGGTACCCTTCCAGAAGCTCGTCACACCCGTCGCCACCCACCGCAACGGTAACAAGCTCTCTTGCCTTTGCGTAAAGATGCCACGAGGGAATACAGCTCGCATCCGCCAGGGGTTCATCCAAATGCAGAACAACCTTATCCAGGGTCTCAAGCGCGAGATTGGCGTCGAGTTCAAACTCGTAATGTTCGCTACCAAGCGCTTGAGATGTCTTTCGCGCCAGACTGCGTTCATCGTAATCCGCTGCACCAAAGCCCATCGAGAGCGTCTTGATATCACGATGCTCTGCAGCTTGCGCCGCTACCACAGAGCTATCTACGCCCCCCGATAGCAAGATGCCAAGAGGAACGTCCGAAACAAGATGGCGCTCCACGCTTGTACGAAGGTCAAGAATGAAGTCCTCCGGAGCCCACGCTCCCTCCGAATCAGCACCCTCAAAATCTGGAGTCCACCAACGCCATGATTTTGAATCACGGACTCTACCTGATGGATCAAGCTCAAAGGCCAGGGCTGTCCCCGGCTCCAAACGCTGAATGCCCTCAAAGATCGTTTGAGGCGCTGGCGGCGCGTTGAAACTCAGACTCCGAATCAGGGCGAGCTGGTCCCAGTCTTGCGCCATACCTGGGACACACCGTAAAGCATGAACTTCACTCGCAAAACAAACAAAACCATCAAGTGACCTGCCCCAAACAAGAGGCTTTTGCCCAAAGCGGTCGACGGCAAGCAGCAGACGACCTTCTTGAAGATCGCAGGCCGCGAAGGCAAACATTCCATCGAGGCGCTCCAAGGCCCGGTCGCCCCACTGAATCAGGGATTCGAGCAGAACCTCTGTGTCGCCCTCGGTCCGGAAACGCGAGCCAGATTGCTCGAGTTCTTCTCGAAGCTCTCGATAATTATAGATCTCACCATTATAACTGAGTAGCCACCGTCGGTCGGCAGACCACATGGGCTGAATGCTCGCATCCAGGTCGATAACTGCGAGACGCCTATGACCAAAGTGCACGCTCCGTGTGTCACCGAGGGCGCCATGGGCCACGCCCTCTCCATCGGGACCGCGATGACGTAGCGATTCGTTCATCGCTTCAAGCAGCCCCTGTATCTCCGGACCGGTGTAGCCTGTAACGCCACACATAATCGCCCCCACTGGGTAGTGTTCTCTGAGAGAAGACTAACCTAGCAAAGGGACAATCGCAAAGATGCGCCTCGACTTCTCAATCACATAAAGAAGGGTCCAGCCCACCTTCCAGGAGCTTTAGAGGCGACTCCACGTCCGCTTCAAGGACCGCTTCAAAATCCAGATAGGGGATATCGACACCCAACTGTTTATTAATTTCATTGAGGAAAAGCGTAGCAATCAAGGCGTAACCCGTATCTGTGAAATGGACGCCGTCCAGCCCAAGGAGGCCGCCGAACTTCTCCACGCTAAGCCGATCTCCTCCGAGCTTGAGCCCCACCTTAGCGAGGCCTTCCGTGGCAACCGCCAAATCGACAACAAAGACCTTTTCATAACGATCCGCTTCTCGGGCCAAAGCCGCATTGCAGGCCTCCGTCCGAAACAGAATCTCCCCGATATCTGCATCGATTTTATGGGCAAGCTCCTCGCGCTCTTCAAGTGGGGCCTGAGCCAACATTGCCCTGCGCTTCTCTGCGGCCGCAGGAAGCAGGTTCGGTGATGGGAGATTCGCCAAGAAGACATAAGCCCCCGTGGCCGCCAGACGGGCTACCACGAGTTCGAGATCTCGCTCCAAATCCTCGAGAGGCGTCGCACGCTCGAGATCGATATAATCGTCATTGACAAAGGGAGCAATGAGATCGTTTCCGTAGAGATCCGTGCTTAAAATAAAGGTCGGCTTCATCGCTTCGACACGTTCCAACTGGGTCTCTTCAATCCGCTCAAAAAGCTCACCATAGGGTTGATAGACAAGATGAGACATAAAATTGACGGGGACATCCGTAAGCCTGGCCCTCTCCAGAAGGTCATGCAGGTTGGTCCCACCGACCGCAAGGTTATGCACCTCCATCTCCGCGTCCGCTCGAGCCAATGCGAAATCTATTTTTCCCGTTTGGGGGTCTGTCAGCTTGGGTATGGTATCGGCCGTGCCGGAGGTTGCGAGTTGGGTGATTCCCGGAACGAAGCATTCCGGCGGTGGCCCAATGCTCTCAATCTCGAGTTGAGGAAAGAGCTCAAAGGAAAATATCGGCAGCGGGAAATAGGCCCCCATCTGGCGGGCCAACTGTGCCCCGGGACTCATAAAGGCACCATGATTCGTGGGCGTGCCCCGCTGCACGCCCATTGTCAGACTCGCGCCGATGGCCACAACTTTTTCAAAAACGGGATCAATTGGAGGTGTGAAGGTGAATGCATCCTCGACCAGGTAGGATTCGCCATTAACAATCAGTGAAACGTCCACGGGACCGGGTGTTGGGTGTCCCTGAACGCGCACAATGAGCTCATCCCCATTGTTCGCGTCCAAATCAATGGCGCGCTGAGAGCCAAACCATGCTTCCTCCACTTCATTCGCCGCCAAACCCAGACTGTTCACTTGAAGACGTACATGAAAATAACCCGACATTGGCCCGGATTGAGGTTCCACAAAGGAGGGATCCTCAAGGGGACCAGAATTGGCCTGGTCCGCCCTGCCCTCCTCTTGCCCACCCTCCGAGCAAGCTACAAGTCCCAGGAAAATCCAAGCCCCAAGCAATAATGAAAGGCTTTGTTGTCGTGTATACATGAATGCTCTCTCTCACCGGTTCCCGCCGTATCGAATGCCTAGCCCTGCAGTGCATCTAAGCAGAGAGATAGGGTCTCAAACAAATCGATTCGATTCACGGCAGCCTTTTATGCACAGTGCGTTTGCCTTGCATCGGGTGGGCGGATAGATTCCGAAAATGAACCGCGCATTACAAATACAAGGGAGCCTTCGCGCGCTGCTCACAGTTTTCCTCTTCCTTAACCTTAGCTGCGACTCGGGAAAACAGAAACCCGAGAAGTTAGAAGCCCAAAAGGCAGAAGAGCAACTCCCAGAGCCTCCCAGGGTCACCGAGGAACGTCGGGACCTATTCTACCGATATAAAGAACCTGGCGGGGGAGCGTACGCAACAACGAATATGATCAGTGAAATTCCCGAAGCTTCCAGACAAGAGGTTGTGGTCTACGACCCTACCAACGACCTTCCTGGCTGGTTCTTCGTCGCCGATCTCAGAAAAGCACAAGCGGACGGCTCGTATTCATGTGAAGCTCGTCCGGCGTCCCAAATGGGGGGCAAAGCACGAGCCTCCAATGCCGAAACAAGGTCCCAGGAAAGTCTTCAGAAGACCGTCCGTTTCTACACCGCAAGCTGGTGCGGTGTCTGCACCAAGGCGAGAAGGTTTCTCAAAAAGGAAAGAATCCCCTTCGTGGAGAAAGATATCGAAAAAGACCCGGGTGCCCGGGGTGAATTGGAGCGTGCAGCAAAAAAGGCAGGGGTACCCGCATCCAAGCTTAACGGTGTACCTATTTTCGTCATTGGCCAGGAACTGATTAGCGGATTCGATGGGCGGCGGATCAAAGAACTCTCGAGATAATTGGCTGAACCCCTTTGACGCCGCATTCTCGCGCTGCTAATTTCGGGCATCCTAAATGGACGAGAATTACGCCTTGCCCTCAACCTCATTAAAAACCGCACTCATTGTGTTTGTGCTCACAACCCTGACGCTCTTGGCATGCGGTCCCAAAGAATCTGAGCTTGAAATCCCGGCTGAGCCGGAGATGGGCGATATTCTAAGGGATTACACCAGCGCAACCGCAGCCATGAACAGCGAAACGATTGGCGCGATCGTCGAGGCCTATCGAAATCTTGAAAACTACCGATCCCTTATCTGTGGCAGCGAAGCGTGTAGCGATGGGCTCTTTTGTTTGCTCTGCCCCGGACTCTCAGATCTGGACGCGCTCTGGGCTGCTTCCACAGGGAAAGAAACCGAGAGCACCAAGAATGAACAAGGCAGCAAAGAAGACCCCATTAAAGTCGACAGTTTCGGGTCCCAAACCGGCGCCATGACAGTTGGGGGGGTCGACTTCAGTGGGGACGGATACTTCCGCGCATCCCGGCCCTGTTCCGGTGGCCCAGATAGCTACATGAATCTTACCACCCTTGTCGATGAATATGGGATTCGACCCGTAGTTTGGGGCGAGATGGTAGATTGCGACCTTGAAATAGACGGCATTCAAGGTCGGATGACCGCAGAGTTTCGCATTAGCCTCGGGGGCGACCCCGAAGTTCCAAGCATCGCCCCGGACTCACTTGATTCTATTGAAACACTTGTCCTGTGGATCAACGGGGATTTTGTAACAAAAGACGGGACCTATGGAATCACCCTGGATATTAAAACCGATTCATCAGAGGGTGAGCTTCAGCTCAGGGTCCCCGTAGAGTCTAAACATGTGCTTTTCTATTTCAAGAGCCAACTGCAATACGGTTTCGATGCTGTAAACGGACGCTGGTCTTGCGATTTCCCAGAGGGCTTTCCTGAAATCATAACGGACGGGAAAAGGGTTCAATGTACGCACTCAGAAACTGCAGAGATCGTAGAGCTGCCGCTGTAATATTTCTCGGCGTCTTGCTTTCTTTTCCCCTATTCAATGCCGACGCATACCATCGCGGCGACGAGAGGATCACGGATGACACGGCCTTCACACTCCGTGACGGTGAGCTTCGCTTGGGAATCTGGAAAGTCGAATACGGTCTGTTCGAGAGCGTGGACCTACACACCTACACAATCCCTTTCTTAGTGGGAGCCGGCAATGCGGGCATAAAATGGCAGTATATCTGGGATGAAAAGTCCTCCATATCCCTTCGCGCGCACTCCTTAAAGCTTGACCTCGCCAATTTTGAGTCCGACGAAGACAGCGAGGACTCGGAAGATAGCGAAGCCGCCTTCTGGATTCTTCCATTCGAGCTGACCTACAGCCGGGACCTCGAAGATGATATGACTCTGAGTCTGGGTTGGCTTTACAACAGGGTCATCGTCTCTGGAGCGTCGAGTGGAGGGGATGCTGTCAACGGTGCAGCGGCCATAACCACGGGGCAATTGACCGCAACCCTACAACTCAACCACAGCGAAACCTTTGCCTCCATCATCCACGCCCGAGCGCTCTCCTACCAGGATTTGAGCGCTCAAGGCAGCATCGTCAGAACCGAGACGATTCCCCCAGATATTACGCTCGAAATCGCGGGCTCGGCGGACACAAGCAGCGACGCCGCCGAAGTGGATGGCGGATTCTCGATAATCGCATCAGGCCAACATTCCTGGTCCTCTTTCAACCTCCGCTACGGAATCGGTTACGGAAACTGGAGCCTGCCCGTGATCAATATGGTCATGCCCGAAAAGAGCGGGATTGTTGAATTCGATATGTTTTGGCGTTTCTAGAAAAAAGAACGATAACAGACAGTAATCGCTTGTAGCGTCGAGCAAAAATCGTTATTCTCCAGAGAGCACTTGCCTGACGGACCAGTCCGTTCTAAAGTTGCGCCCGCTTGGGCCGCCCCTTAGGGCTGTGCCCGTCAAATAATCACGCACAATGCCAAGGACCATAAGAATGAGTACGGAAACGCATATCCACGCTACCGAAGAAGAAGCCCGACAAGTTGCAGAAGACGCGCGGGAAACAGAATGGGCTGAAAAAAGCTTTATGAAAGAGATGTTTCTTGGCAATTTCCGCTTCAATTGGATCTACCCAATGGAAGATAAGCCGGTGAATCCCGAGTTCGCCGAGTTCTATGCAAACATGAAGGCCTTTCTTGATGAGCACGTGGATGGCGCGACCATCGATGCATCGGGCGAATATCCTGAAGAGGTTATCGACGGTCTCCGGAAGCTTGGTGCCTTCGGAATCAAAATCCCGAAAGAATATGGCGGTCTTGGATTCAGCCAGTCCGAATATGCGCAAACACTTGAATTGATGGCTCGTTACGATGGAAGTGTCGTGGCACTCATCTCCGCGCATCAATCAATCGGACTTCCCCAGCCACTCAAACTCTTCGGAACGCCGGAGCAAAAGAAAGAATTCCTGCCCCGCTGTGCGTCGGGTGCCATTTCTGCCTTTGCTTTGACCGAGAACCATGTCGGCTCCGATCCCGCCCGCCTGAGTACAACCGCAACGCTGACGCCAGAAGGCGACGCGTACATCCTCAACGGTGAAAAACTCTGGTGCACCAACGGTACGCTGGCGGAGATCATCGTGGTCATGGCCTCCAACCCGGAAACGCATCGAATCAGCGCCTTCATCGTCGACACCGCCACGGAAGGCGTAACGGTCAAATACCGTTGCCGTTTCATGGGTCTTCGCGCTCTAGGCAATGGCGTAATCACCTTCGACAATGTTCGTATCCCCAAAGGAAACCTCATAGGAAAAGAGGGGCGGGGCCTCAAGATTGCGCTGGTTACCCTGAACACCGGACGATTGAGTCTCCCGGCCACATGTGTCGGCTCATCGAAACTGAGTCTCAACGCCTGCCGACAATGGGCACAAGAGCGCATTCAATGGGGCGTGCCGATCGGAAAGCATGAAGCCATTGCGCACAAGCTCTCAGATATGGCTTCCACAATCTTCGCAATGGAGTCCATTAGCGAGCTCGCGAACAAACTCGCGGAAAGACAAGGTTACGATATCCGCCTTGAGGCTGCTGCTGCGAAGGAATGGAATTCCACGAGAAATTGGAGAGTCATGGACGAATCCATGCAAATCCGTGGTGGCCGTGGTTACGAAACCGAGCTTTCGCTTCGTCAACGAGGAGATCAGGATTTCCCGGTCGAGCGCCAGATGCGCGACGCCCGTATTAATATGATCTTCGAAGGATCTAGCGAAGTCATGCACCTCTTCATGGCGCGTGAAGCCGTCGATAAACATCTCAGCGTTGCAGGCGCAATGATCGACCCCAAAGTAGGTATCGGCGCAAAATTGGCGGCCCTTCCAAAGATCGCCTTCTTCTACGCTTTCTGGTACCCGAAACTCTGGCTCCGTGGGCTCCTCAGCTTCTTCGGTTACGGAAAGTTCGGTCGTTTCGCAAAACATCTACGCTTCATCGATTCAAGCTGCGCAAAACTCGCGCGGGAAACCTTCCACGGAATGATGGTCTACCAGGCGAAAATGGAGCGTAAACAAGGCTTCCTTTTCCGCGTTGTGGATATCGCCAATGAGCTCTTTGCCATGACGGCTACCATCGCCCGTGCTGAACGGATGGTGAAGAATGGTCACGCGGACGCCAAAGAAGCAGCAGAAGTGGCCGAAATGTTCTGCCTGAACGCGCGCCGTAACGTACAACGTTGGTTCAAGGAAATCTGGGCCAACGATGATGCGAAGAAGACAAACTTTGCGCGCAACTTCATGAGTGACAGCTACACCTTCCTGGAGGGCGATAAAATCCTCGGCGAAGCAGTACACGAGTCCGCTGCCAGCACCAAAGCTGAAGTTGAGGCCGCCTAGAGGCATTATCCGAAAGCGAAGCCCGGCTTCATCACCTGGATTCCCCACGCACTCCTTCGAGTATTGATATGTCAGTAACCGTTATCACTGGTGCGTCATCCGGAATCGGTAGCGCACTTGCCCCCTTGCTAGCAGCAGACGGGCATACCCTCGCATTGCTTGCTAGACGGACCGAGCTCTTGGATGAGATCGCGGACGAAATCAACCAGAATGGCGGTAAAGCTGTGGCCTACGCCTGCGATGTTGCCGATCGCGACGAGGTAGCAAAGGTCTTTTCCAAGTGCGTTGAAGAACTCGGGCCCATCGAAGGGCTCATTGCAAATGCAGGGATTGGAGAAAGCACCCCAGCGCGTAATTTCGACGCTTCGGTTGTCGCCAGGGTCATGGAAGTGAACTACTTCGGCGCGGTATACTGTATCGAGCAGGTGCTGCCAGGAATGATAGAAAGGGGAAGTGGGCATATCGTCGGCGTGAGCAGTCTAGCCTCCTACATTGGAATGCCGGGGAGCGGTGCTTATTGCGCCAGCAAAGCGGCCCTTTCCAGCATGCTCACGGCCCTCCGCGTCGAATTGCGTCCCAAAGGCGTAGACGTGACCACCATTTGCCCTGGCTTCATTCGAACACCCATGACGGACAGAAACCGTTTTAAAATGCCTTTTTTGATGGAACTCGATGATGCGGCCGTGTTGATGCAACGCTCTATCAAACGGCGCGATTCAGAGTTCTCTTTTCCCTGGGCTCTCTCAGCGCCGGTGCGCCTCGCTCGTCTTTTGCCGACCGGTATTTACGACCGACTACTTTCTGGGAGAGAATCGTCGAAAAAGCCCTCCAAAAACTAATTTCTGCAGAGCATCGCAGCGCATGACCGCCCCGGAAAAACACCCAGCAATTATACTCACTCTCTCACCGACGGGTCTCGCGGTTGCACGGGCATTGGGTGAGAGAGGCGTTAGAGTCTATGGCATAGACAACAACCGGTCGGAGGTCGGCCATTTCTCACGTTGGGTTAAGAGAGCTCCGGAGATCGGACACCTTCCGCCGGGAGAGAAATTGCTGGATGGTCTTTGCCGCCTGGCAAAATCTCTGCCCTGCGCACCCGTGCTCTACGTGGCTGGTGACCCCTATATCGATTTTGTCTGTCAATACCATGAAGAACTCAGGGCCCACTGCATTCTTCCAGGATCCATGTGTCCAGAAATAGCCTCCCTTTTCTTGAACAAGGAGAGCTTTTATCGTCGGTGCCAGGACTTGGGCATCGCGATGCCAAGCACCTTCTTTCCGCGAACTCTTGAAGATGCAGAAGAGGCCGCAAAAAAACTACGATATCCAGCGATTGTTAAACCCACGCATGGGCACCTCTTCCGAAAAAAACTCGAAGGTAGGAAACTAATCGAGGTCGGGAATTCAGGAGATCTGGTGGCGTGGTGGCAACGCTTTCAGGGATGGGGCGGGGATTCCGTTCTCCAGGAGATCATTCCAGGGCCTGAATCCAATATCTTTGTGGCGGCCGTATACAGCAATGCAGAAGCAAAGACGCATACCTTGTTTACCGCTCATAAAGTGCGTCAATACCCCCCGGTTTATGGCTCGGGTTCCTACATGGAGTCTCGATGGTCCGAGGAGATCGCGACGCTCAGCAAAGAGATTATCGAATCCCTGGAATACCCTGGAATCTGCGGAACAGAATTCAAATGGGATGCGCGCGACGGGCAATGGAAACTCATTGAAATCAATCCTCGGCCCACGCTTTGGTTTGATCTGGTCAGAGCCTCGGGCGTGCCTCTGTTCTGGAATGCCCATTCAGACCTGTCCGGGAACGCCGTGCCGCCTACCCTCGGCTCACAGAAAGATGGCGTTCGCTGGCAGCTCTTAGCTCGCGACCTCGCATCCGCGATGCATTTCATTGCAAAGGGAGACTTGTCCGTACTCGAGCTATTTTCCAAAGTGCTGAATCCGAAGGGGAAAAATTACGCGGCCACAGCATTTTCTGACCCGGGCACCCTCATTGGAGCGCCTCTAAACATTGCTACGAAACTCTTTACGCACCGAGGAGAGGATAAAGAGTGCGGTGAGTGAGCGCGGTTTTGTTAGCCTGAGCGTGAAG
>MDTG01236686.1_pt1 | contig 15617 bp, 7 predicted proteins | sample 811421 | NCBI WGS metagenome assembly MDTG01 (sample SAMN05326645, study PRJNA326480) | marine metagenome | isolation source: seawater | place: Pacific Ocean: South East | collected 2011
ACCAGAACCAGAACCTGAACCAGAACCAGAACCAGAACCAGAACCAGAACCAGAACCAGAACCTGAACCAGAACCAGAACCTGAACCAGAACCTGAACCAGAACCTGTTGTTGAACCAGAACCAGAAAAAGAACCAACACCAGAACCAGAAAAAGAACCTACGCCCCAACCTAATATAGTTTCAAATGATGATTCTAATCAATCTTCAGTAGGAAGTGTTGATATTAATTTAAGTGAAACACCAGAATCATTTGAAGTTGAAGCAGATGATGAAAATGATGAAGAAGATTTTGAAATAGATGATTTAATAGTAGAAGAAGAAAGTGATGATGAAAAATCTAAAAAAGAAGAAAAAGAAACTAATATTTCTAGTTTACCAGCTATTCAATCAACATCAAAAAAACAGGATACTGATGATACAAAATTTGTAACTAGAGCTTATCAAGATAGTTCAGAAGAATCTTCGTTGGATATGGGTGGTGGAAATAAAGTAAGTTTAAAAGATGTTTCTTTATCTGGAAAAAAAAATTATTTTTTAAAAAGATTGACTTCAAGAGAACCTGAATTATTTATAACAAAAGATAAAGGAAATTTTAAATCATTTCAAACAGGTTGTCCATGGCAATTTAAAAAATTTCCAGTGATATTATCAAAAGAAGAAAAAAAATATATTGATGATAAAGACTCTGAAACAGGAAGTAAATCATATGATGAATTTTTAACTTATGGTTCAACTGATACAAAACATCATTATATTTGTCCAAGATATTGGTGTTTAAGTGATGAACAAGGTAAATCTAGAAGTTTAAGTTTAGAGCAAGTAAATAAAGGAGAGTGCGGTGGTTGGGATGCAGTAATACCACAAGGAGCAAAAAAAGTACCAAAAGGAAAACGTATTTTTGAATTTAGTAGTCAACGTTTTAATCGCCCACAAGAAGCAAAAGGAATATCAAATTTAGAGAATCCTTTAATGTTTAAAAAGTATTATCCTTCTTATCAAGACCCTTCAAAACATCATAATAATTTATGCGTTCCGTGTTGTTTTAATACACCATCTTCAACAACGTATGGAGAATATACATATGATCCTGTGAAAAATAATTTTGTAAATAGTAATGGTGCTGAAGTTGATGTTAAAACCATTCCAAAATTATTAGAAAAATATGCTTGGAAACCAATACCAACTTTTACAAGAACACCCGATGGAAATATAGACTTATTAAATGTTGAAGGTGTAAAAGAAACAAAACCTATTCCAAAAAAAGATAGAATAAATATGAAATTAAATTGCGATCAAAATCAAGATGTAGAGGGAGAAAAGAAAACAATAACAGAAGGAAAAAAAGATAAACAATCATTTAAAAAAATACAATTAAATGAAAATAAACCATTATATGAAGCATTTCCTTTAAAAAGAAATCAAACAGGATATTTAACATTGGTTTTACAAAAATTTTTAAATTATGATACAACGCAATGTTTTAAAAATAATACAAAAGAATTAAAAGATAATCATTTTTGCTTATTGCGATTAGGGGTCGAAAAAAATTCAAAAAAATCCCTATTGTTTTGTATAGCAAGTGTTAAACAAAATATGAAAGATAGTGATACGTTAATTAAATTAAAAAATAAAAAAGACACAGATTTAATAAAAGAATATATAAATATACAAAAAAAAATAAAAAATATTTCTTTAGATCAATTTATTACTCTACAAAACGGTAGTTTAATTGATATATTTAGTTCGAAAAAAGAAGTTAATATAAATAAGTATAAAAATACAAATATTTATAAAAATAGTAAAAAAAATAAAAATTGGAGAGAATATTTAAAATATATTTGTACAGCATATGAAAATTACAAGAATTATTTGAAAAAAACTGATTGTGGAGGGGGTCATTACGAATATATATGGGATTTAATTTGTGCTCCAAAAAGAGAAAATGGTGTTATATTTGAAAATGGAATAAATTTAATTATTCTAGAGAGAAATTTTGAGAGTATGACTGACAGAATAAATATAATTTGTCCAAAATCAATATATTCAACAAATGTGTTTTATGATGAAAGACCAACGGTCATCTTGTACACACAAAATAATGTTTTTGAAATTGTAACATTACAAAAATTAGTTAAAGTAAAAAAAAGAGGTTCTACAAATAAAGAAAAAAAATTATTAATAAAACAATATTTTGAAAAAGAATTTTTACAAACATATTCTCCAGAATTAGAAAATAAAATAAATATTATTAAAAATATATTAAATAATGAATGTAAAACAAGACCCGGGTTACCAAATGTCTATAATTATTATGAAAATAAATATTTGAAAGATATTTTAAAAATATTTAATGAACTTGGTATAGAGGTTTTATTACAATTGATTAATTTAAATACTCAAGTTATTGGTATTATTGTAAAGTATATGAGAAAAGAACTATTCATACCAGTAAGACCTTCAAAAATTATTAAAGATATAAAATATGTTTTTTTTGATGAAACATACGTTGGTTTATCGTTTGAAAATACAATGCAATATTATAGTCAATTAAAAAGAGATAGTAATGAAGAATTATTTTTAAATATACGTGCATTTATTCTTGAAGATAAAATGATAGCAGGATTAATAACAGAAACAAATCAATTTGTACCTGTTATTCCAGAGATTTATGATTCTTTAAAAATGAATCCAGAAGAAAATTATGAAGTAATTGACACGGGAGTTATAGAAACAAAAGCAGATAATGCTATAATGAGTACAAATATAGATGAAGAAATAAAAGTAGTAAAATTTGTTGAATTAGAGAGTAACTTTTATAATGCATTTAGAAATGTTTTAAAAATTTTATTAAAAGATAAAAAATACAAAATAAAAAAAAATCAATTACTTGAATTAATTAGAGAAAATACTGATTATATTTCAAAATTAAAAAATGTTATTAATTTGTTAAGAAATATTTTGAATGAACATGTAGAATTTATTGATTTAACAGAAATAAATCAAGTATATCAACTAGAAAATATTTACACTTGTTTAAATTTTTCAGGCACAGAGTGTTCAAAAAAATCTAATTGTGTATATGATGGTGAAACATGCAAATTATTAATTCCAAATAAAAATTTATTGGGTAGTTCAAGTAATAATAATACAATTTATTACAATAAATTAGCCGATCAATTAATAAGATTTCCAAAAATTAGAGATTATATTTTTATTTCAGATAAATTTTTAAGCATAGGTAAAACTAATTATAATTTAACAAAAAATGAAATATTACTAATAGAAGAATTTTTATTTGGTAATTTTTTAAGAAATATAACAATTAGAAAAATCAATAAATATATAAAATTTAATAATAATTATGATTATGCAATACCAAAAAATTCAAAATATAATTTTACAAAAAATAATACAAATTTGATAGAGAAATACGGTAATAATGCTTTTATTGAGAATAAAACACAAGTATTAGGTGGTGAAGAAATAAATGTTGAAGATACAATAGTAAAAAATAATATTATATCTGAAATAAAAGAATGTATAAATGAAGAACAACAATTAAATAAAAGTAATTTTGATGAATTAATTAATTTAAAACAATCTGGGATATCATTATTAGAATTCAAAAGAATGTTTCATTGTTCATTTATTATGATGTCTTATATAGTAAGTTTTAAAGAAAAATCATCAATAACAGTAAATGTGATAAAAAATGTACTTATAGATTTGATTAAGGAATTAGCATCATCACAAAAAAAAATAAAAACAATAAAAGAAACATTTTATCTTTCAAATAAACATGAATTATATAATTTATTTGATAATATTGATAGTTATGAAGTTTTAATAAATCATCCAAATTATTATTTAACAGAATTAGAGATATTTCTATTATGTGAATATTATAATATTAATTTAACAATGGTATCAAATAATTATAGTTTTATAAAGAAAGGAGTAAAAATAGTAGAAAATAACATAAATGATAATGTTGGTATAATATTATTAATAGATAACTATTATGTTTATGATATTAGAAATAATAAATATATTAATAATGCACCAATATATTCATTTATTGAAAAAAATGAGTTAACATTTATTAACAAAGAGGTAATAAATTTATTATTAAAAAAAACAGAGAGAAATTATTTAAAATTAAATAGTATAGAAGAATTGTTAGAAAAGTATATGGAAAATTTTAAAAATTTAAAAAGAGCTAAATTTGCATTAGATAAAGTAAAATCTAGATTTACAGCAAATCAATTAAAAGAGCGGAAACACCAGAGTGCTGGTAGTTATTTTATTAAAAAATCAAAACAAAGAGTAAAAATAAAATAATTTTTAGATAAATTAATAATTTAAATTAACTTATCTAAATCCAAGATTAAATCTTCTAACGATTGTATTTTCTGGAGTGTTGTTTGTAGGCGTTCTTGGTAGTTCAAATGTACTAGAAAATGGATTAGTACTAGTATCCATATTATCCGTATTATTTATGTTATTATTGTACGTATTTGTAACGATAGGCGGTAAAAATCTTGGATAACTACTTCTTCTTGATATTGAAGAATTTGATATACTATTTAGTCTAAAAGATAAACTACCGTTATTTATTGTAGAAGAAGTATTTCTATTTAATAAAATTTCTTCTTCATCATCATCATCTTGTACGTCATCATTTTCTAAATTGTCATCTTCTATATCACTTGTATTATCATTTTCGGGTTGAACATTATCATATGCTGTAATATCTTCGGGGGTTAGACGTATAAAAACATCATCCTTAATTAATTTTATTTCATTATTTATTTCTTCTTTAATTTTTTTTTCAAAATATTCTTTTTTTAACATATTTGTATTAAATTTAAATATTAGATAATACTTAATAAATCTTTTTAATTTTTTTATAATATTTAATTTTTTAAATATAGATAAGTTAGTTTTAAAAAATACATATTCAGTTGATTTTCTAAAATCATGTAATAACATTGTTAAATAATCAAATTGTTCTTGAACAGGACCATTATCAATAAATTTACTAATAGCATTAGTTTGTAATTTTTCATGAGCTTCCATTTTAAATAAATGCAAATTAAAGTTGCTTTTAAAATAAAAAAGAATTATTTCTGGTATTAAATTACCAGCAAATGTGTATTTAAAAAAAATATTATATAAATGGTGTTTTTCTAGTTCTATATTTGTAAATGGATTTTTTAATAATTTTGGTAAAGGAAACATTTGTTCAGAGTTTTTTAAAGATATTTTCCATAAATTTATTAAATCTCTAATTTTAAAATTATATATTGTTTTATTTTGTATAATTTGAATTTTATCTTTATCATGATAATTTTTTAATGAAACAAAATTTAAGTCAGTATAATATTCAAAATTTTTATATTTTTTAAATTTGTATATATAGGCAAATCTATTTAATTTATTCAATATGTTTTTTGCAGAAATATAGATTTCTTCAATTTCTTCTTTATTAAAAAAATGTTCTTCAATATTTTTTTTTAATCTTAAATAATAAATACAGAAAAGATAGAATCTAACACTATTTTTAATAGTATATGTATTTATTAACAATTTAAATGAATCAGGAAAAGTTTTACTAGAGTCTTTATTTTTAGATACAATATTCATTAATTTAACTAGTATATTCATATAGTATACTATTTAATAATAAAATATTTTATAAATTTTATATTTATAAATCTAAATCATAATCATCTGGAACAATTCCAGAATTAACAATATTGTTTGTATCAACATTACTTTGAATTTGAATGTTGGTAGTAGAACAAATATCTTTTTTATTTTCAATAATAAGATTTTCATCAATATTGGATTTAGTTTCAAGTTGTTTTTCTTTAAGTGTCATGGCTTTTGTCATATTAAGTAAAACTTCTACACAACCAGTTCCATAATATCCTTCTTGACCCACCATAACATTTGATGAAACGCCAGTCATTGGATCTAGTTCAGCATGTCTGGCTGCTCGTAAAAACATTTCAGGGGTTTCTTCAAAACAAGCTTTTGCAATAGGTCCAATGTCATCATTATTAATACCGTGACGAAAAACGCTAACCATTTTACTTGTAGCTGTCATTCTATCCGCTAACATAGTAAGATTATGTTCGTCAATATAAGTACCATCGAATGATATAGCTTCATTTAATTCATTTAATATACATTGGCGTGCAGCCTCAATACCAAGTGTTTTGTATACTTCCTGAATATCATTTGAAATAGTTTTTGAAGCATCAATGTCATCTTCAGCTAAAATGTCAATGAAATTTGTACCAACAGTATCTAAAACCCATTTTTCTTTTGGTATATAATTTCCAGATTCTAATGTAAGTTCATTTGTAATTTTTCGAAGAATAATTTTGGGAATATTTTTAATTCCTCTTAAAATGATATTATTTAAAATATTGTTTTGTAAATTTTTTAATAGATAAATCTCATCATTTTCATCAAGAGTTGTTTTTTTATTATTATTAATATTTACTCCTCTAATTCTCATGATAAGACTATCGCTATTATAATCACTATAGATACATTGAATTTTTGTTTTTAGTCCATTTTTAATAGCAAAGTAAACTTCTTCCATATTTATATTTTTATCTAACATATCTTCTTTTGATAATTTAAAACGAATAATCCATTTTGAAAATTTATCACCATCATTAAATTCGCTAACGTAACCACTTTCATTCATCATTTTTTCAAATTCTAAATATTCATTTACTAATTCATTATCTTCACTAATATTAGTTGTTTCAATATCTGGGTCAAAACAAATACTAATGTTTTCAGTAATATCTCTTAAATTTGTATATTCTAAATTATATTTAATTTCTTGTGCCTTTTGTAAATCTAATTCGTCACCTGGTTTTAATCGAATAGTTACAGAAGAATTTTTAGGATTTTCAGATAATGAAAGAATTTCTTCTATTCTAGGTACACCACGAGTTACATTTGATTTAGAAGCTACACCTGCAAAATGGAAAGTGTTTAGTGTCATTTGAGTTGTAGGTTCTCCAATACTCTGTGCTGCAATCATTCCTACCATTTCTCCCGGATGTACAATTGATTTTTTATAGTATAATTCTAACATATCTAAAAGATATATGACGGATTTTTTGTTAAATTTTCTAATGGTTAAAATATCATGTGGACTTAAATAATAGTACCATGCAACTTTAAATAATTCAGAAGGTCCATAATATTTATTCATTGATAATTTATATAATTTTTTTTCTATAAGACTGAAATATTCTATAGGAGTAATATCTACAATATTATTGCTTGTAATATGTAAATTATTTTGTACATTATTAATGATTCTATAAAAGTTTACTGGAATATGAATATTTATATTATCATCATAATTAAATACATGTTCTGCAATAAGGTTTCTTTGTTTTAACATATAATCAACTATTTTTTTTGTTTTTGTTACAAGTAATTTTTTTTGCTTTTTAAATCGTTTAGCTGTATCTTTGCTGTAATTTGCTATTGTTTTTAATTCTTTGTTTTCAGGAATTTTAAAATGTGTAAATATTTCCTCAATACTCATTTTTGTAATAGGCAGTACTACATTTTCAACTTTCATAGTATTTATACTGTCTGTACCATATTGAAACTGTATAATTTTATTTTTGCTATTTCTAACAGTCATATCATATCTAACACTAATATCTTCTAATGCTTTAATAAGCCTTCTTTGAATATATCCAGTAGATGATGTTTTTACAGCAGTATCAATTAAACCAGTTCTTCCACCCATTGCATGAAAGTAAAGTTCTTGTGGTGTAAGGCCTTGAATAAATGAGCTTTCAACAAATCCTCTAGCTTCTGGAGAGTCATCATATTTTGTGTAATGTGGTAGAGTTCTATCCTCAAAACCATACGGAATTCGCTTACCATCCACGTTTTGTTGTCCTAAACAAGATATCATTTGTGCAATATTAATATTATTACCTTTAGAACCAGCATTAACCATAATAACAAAACGATTTCCCTCATCCAAACTTTTTCTACCAATTTTTCCAGCTTCTTCTTGTGCTTTATTTAAAATAGAATTTACCTGTGTTTCAAATTCAACATTATTTGACTTACCTGTATTATTTTCAAAAACACCAATATGCAACTGATTTTGTAATTTATTTACTTCTTTTTTTTTCTTTAAAATGGCTCCAGAAATTTTATTGTTTGTATTTGAATCAGCAATTAAGTCCATAATACCTACACTATAAGATGATAATTTCATATATTCTGTAACAATTGATTGAATTTGATCAATGAAGTTAGCAGCATGTTCAGCAGTATAATCATTGAAAATTGATTGAATTATTCCTTTAGATTTCGCACCTAGTGTACCTTTATCTATTTGTCCGCGAATAAATTCACCGTTTATAATTTCAATAATTTTATTTGATGTTTTTTTATCATGTTCATCAGAAGAGAATTGCTTATTTGGAAATTTACAGTTAATCGGTGGTAAAATTTGAGATAAAAGATTAAAACTTGAAATATCTTTTTTGTTGAATAAATCTAAATTAAGTTTATTATTATACATTAGCAAATTCATAGCTGTTCTCCTATCAAAATTAATATTTGGTCTAGTAAATCTATAACAACCTAAAAGTGAATCCTGGAAAATACCAACAATAGATTGATTATTTGCTGGACTAATAATTTGATTTGCTACTGCAGCTAATTCTAGAAGTTCACATTGAGCTTCTTCACTCTGTGGACCATGCATATTCATTTCATCTCCATCAAAGTCAGCATTATATGGTTTAGTATCAGCAACATTCATTCTAAATGTGTCACCTTTTTTCATAACTTTAACAGTATGACACATCATAGACATTCTGTGTAGTGTTGGTTGCCTGTTAAAAAGCACAGGATCACCATCAATTAAATGTCTATGAACAATATCACCATCATTTAAAACAATAGTACTTCTTTCTATATATCTTAATGAAATAGAATCACCATTATTTCTTTCTAACACATTTGCACCCGGATATGTGTCTGGTCCATTTAAAACAAGTTTTAATAGAAATTCTTTATTTCTTTTATTTACTTTAGCTGGAAATGTAATATTTTTTGCAATTTTAAGTGGAACACCTAATTCTTTAATTCCTAGATTTGCATCTGCTGTGATAACAGAACGAGCTGAAAAATCAACTCTCTTACCCTGTAAATTTCCTCTAACACGACCCTGTTTTCCAACAAGTCTTTCTTTAATAGATTTTAATGCTCTTCCTGAACGTTGCGCTACTGGACAACATCCTGGTATTTTATTATCAACCATAGTTGCTATGTAATATTGTAAAACAGTAGACCAATCATCTATTACCTTTCCGGGTGCACCCTGTTGTATTTTTTCTTGTAATGTAGTATTAGCTTTAATAATATTTACGATAATGTGAGAAATATCATCCTCACTTCTTTGTTGAGAGTCATGTTTTACTGAAGGTCTTACAGCTGGCGGTGGGATAGCTAAAACTTGACAAATAAACCATTCTGGTCTAGAAAATATTGGACTAAATCCCATAAATTGTATATCTTCATCACTAATCCTTTTAAGTATTCTTAAAACTACTTCTGGTGTTAGTTTAATGGTAGGTTTTTCTTTAACTTCCCCATCAGAGTTAGTAATTCCTGATGAATTTTCCCATTCTGCATAAATTTCTGCTAAATCTTGTTTATATATTTTTCTTGGTTGTTTACAACCACAACCATCTTCTGTGCATTCACCACAACGTTTTACTTTACTGGCATAACTAAAAACTTTATCCCATCTTTTTTTTGAATTTAAATTTAATAGAAAGTCGTATTTGGTTTTACTTATTTTTAATTTACTACATTTAATGCAAACACATCTTAAAATTTTAATTAAAGTGTTTAAATATTGAATATAGTATACTGGTTTTGCAAGTTCTATATGACCAAAATATCCTGGAGTTTCCATATAATCTAAACCGTCTGTAGGACAAATTAGTCCTGGGTCAAGAACTCCCATTCTAGGGTCAAATAGACCATGTAAAACAGGTTTATTATTAATATAAGTATCTCTTGATGTAATTTGAGCTACACTGGCCTTTCTTATAGCATCAGGACTTAAAACGCTGAATTGTATCCCAATAATTTTAGAAGGTTTTATGGTACTCTTTTTTCTTTTAAACATCTCTATATTAATATGAATATATATTTAGATTGTTTATTTTAATGTTTATTTTTTAAAATTGAAAAAATTTCAATTTAAAAAAATTTTAAAATATATTATAAAATATAAAAATGAGTGATGATGATTCTGATACTCCTAAAATAACTGTTGATATTTCTGGAAAAGATGAAGAAGAGGAGGAAAATGTTGATATTACAGATGATGATGATAGTGATTATGTACCTGGTGAAGATGATGAAATAATTGATCAAGAAACATATGAAGAATTTTTGTTAAGTTTATTTCCTTCAAAATTTTTAAAAAATAAAATTGATAATCAAAAAACAAGTGAAAAAAAACAAAAATCAAAAGCATTTTCAAAACTAAAGAAAAACAGAAATAAAAAAAAATTAAATTCTAATAAGAAATCTAGTAATAGCAAATCAAATAATAAAAATTCAAATAAATCCAAAACAACGCAATCACAAGCCTCAAAAAAAAATAAATTAAAGAAAAAAAAAATAAAAAAGAAAGAAAGAAAAAAAGAAGTAGATTCATTAGATGCTGATTTTGATGATGAAGAAGAAAGCGATGAAGATGATATTATGGGTAATCATTCTGGAAAATTTAATATAATATATACTTTTGGTAATGAAAAAGAAGAAGATGATGCTGATTGTGAGACAGATTATGAATCTAGTGATTCGGATATAAATACTGAAGAAGAAGAAGAATATAATGAAATTATTCAAAAAAATGCGCACGAAGCAACAGATGAAGAGTGGGAAAAAGTGTTAATTATGGAAGAAAAAAAAATTAAGAAAAAAGAAAAAGAACATAAAAATATGTTAAAAACTTTAAAAGAAGGGGATAGAGTAAAAGTTAAAGAAAAACATTGGTCGAAAAAATATATCGGTACTATAAAAAAAATTGTCATCAAAAAAACTAAAAAAACTTCTAAAAGATTATTTACAATTGAACTTGATAATGATAGATATAAATTGTTAAAAAATGTTCCTGGGGATATTATTTTAGAAAAAATAAAAAACAAAACAACAGAAAAAAAGATGGATAATGCTTTAAAAGAGTTGATTATTTTAAAAAATAAAAATGAAGAAGAGTTTAATAAACAATTTGCTAAATATCAAGAAAAATATGATGCTGAATTAAAAGAAATAGAAGAAGAAAAGGAGAAAAAATTAAAAGTAAAAAATGTAACAAGATTTAAAAAGTTATTGAAAGAAAAAGATAAAACAAATGATGTTTCATATTTTAGAAATATGAAAATAGCAGAACAAAGAAATATTTTAAAAAATTTAGTTGAGATTAATTCTATAAACAATGTAGACAAACCATATAAAATTAGATTACTTGAATCGCCTATAAAAGCTGAAATTAAATCTATTGCACTTAAGAAGGTAAATTTATTAACTATGATGGACCCTTATTCAGGTGATTATTATAAAAATAAATTGTGGGTAGATACATTTATGACAATTCCTTTTGGTGTTCATAGTAAACTACCAATTAATATTAACGATGGTTTAGATAAATGTCAAGAATTTATGAAATCTGCAAAAGAAAGATTAGATAATGTAGTATATGGATTAAATGATGCCAAAATGCAAATTATGCAAATGGTTGGCAGTTGGATTTCAAATCCACAGGCTATAGGTACAGCTATAGCTATTCATGGACCAATGGGTACAGGAAAAACAACTCTAGTAAAAGAAGGTATTAGTAAAATTTTAAATAGACCTTTTGCATTTATTCCACTAGGTGGAGCAACAGATAGTAGTTACTTGGAAGGTCATTCATATACTTATGAAGGCAGCTTATGGGGTAAAATTGTGGATGTACTAATTCATAGTAAATCTATGAATCCTGTGTTTTATTTTGATGAATTAGATAAAGTTAGCAATACGCCAAAAGGAGAAGAAATTATTGGTATTCTAACACATTTAACGGATACAACTCAAAACAGTCAGTTTCATGACAAATATTTCTCAAATTTAGATTTTGATTTAAGTAAAGCATTGTTTATATTTAGTTATAATGAAGAAAGTAAAGTTAATAGTATTTTAAAAGATAGAATGTATCGAATTAAAACTGCAGGATACACAAAAGAAGATAAATTAACAATTTCAAAAAAATATTTAATTCCCAAAATAGAGAAAAATCTTAATTTTAAAGAAGGAGATGTTATTTTTGAGGATAATATTATTGAATATATTATTACTAATTATACAATGGATGAAAAAGGTGTAAGAAATCTTAAAAGATGTTATGAAATTATATTCACAAAACTTAATTTATATCGTTTAATGGAAAAAGATACGACTTTATTTCAAGAAAATGAATATATTGAAGTTGAGTTTCCATTTACAATAACAACACAACATCTTAGTAAATTAATTAAAGAAAAAGATAAGAGTAATATTCCATTTGGAATGTATATTTAATTATATATTTTGGTTTTTAAAAGAAATTTACTTCATTAAATTTAAATATCCATTCATTTACAGGTTCCCATTTATAAATATTACAAAGTGATGTCAAATATTTTTTTATTTTTTTTTTAAATTTACAATTATCACATAACCATGGTAGATTTTTACAAGACTTTGTATTTAATGGTAAATCACCCTCGCATTTTTTATAAATATCTCTATTTTTATATATTTTTTTAAAATATGAATATATTTCTTTTCCACAATAATCTGGTATACACAAATCATTATAATTCATTCTGTAATGATACAAATCATTAATTTTCCTTGCTAAAGTATTTATTTCTTTATCAATATCAGTTTTTCTTATATTTCTGGTTAAATTTCTAGTTTTTACACGTTGAATATTATCAATAATTTCCTTTTCAGTAAAAATGACTCTACATAGTGGACAAGTATTTTTTTTTTCATTCCATTTTTTTATACAATCAATGCAAAAACTATGCGAACAGTTTAATGTTGTTTTTGATTTGAAATTACTATAACAAATCGAGCATATCATAATAATAAAGTATAAGTTATTATGATAATTATTTATATAAAAAAAAATCAATTTATAAATAAATATTTATAATTTAGAATTATTTTTTTTAAATATAATTTTTCTTTCTTTATCATTTTCTGTTTCTTTTATTTCAACTTTTTTAATATCAACAGTTTTAAATAAAGATTTAATTTTATTAATAAAAATATTGTCAATATTATTTTTATAAACTTTATAAACAAAAACCCCAGTGCTTTCTCGTGGTGTTTTCATTTTTAAATGTTGTTTCCACTCAAATAAAATACTTTCTAAATCTTCAAATATGATTGGCATATTATAATATAAAGTTAAATTTTATTTAATATTATTTATTAAATAAAATTAATTTGATCTAGAATCATAAATTTGTTCAAGCTTAAGTGTAAAAGAATAATCACTATTATTTAAGTTAATTACTCTACCAAATTTATCTAAAAGTCTTATTCGAAGTTTCATTAAATTAATAGGGCCGAAATAATTTCTTTTATAAAGAATATCAACATCAGTATTTTCAAACTTAAAAGAATCACCATCTCTATTTATTTTAGCAAAAATATGATCGTCATTAATTATTGAATTTTCAAAAGGAGATAACATTGATTTTGAAAAATTGTTATTATAATCATCAATAGAGAGAAAAATATAGTCCATAGGACCATTGTAACATGATTCTGCTTCAAAACCTTCTGTTTTATCAAAAGACGCATTTGTAGATTGTACATAATCTTCTCTGTATGTATAATAACCTTTTCTATATCCTAAAACCCACCCCATATTTAATTGTGCTGAATTTATATTTTTTTTACCTACTAACCAATCTATATTAAAAAAATAATATTTATTTGTTTCATCGGGTAAGCCATTTTCATTTTGAGGTCTCATATCTCTGAAAAATACTATTTTTTTAGTGATTTCATCATATCGAACCCCGACCATTTTTAACTCAATGTCATTTGCATCAGTTGGTGAAAAAATATGGGTATTTAAATACTTAACTAGTTGTTGTGGTGTATAGTTTCCGTTTTTTATTTTTAAATTAAAAATTTTTTTTTCTCTAGTGTCAGCAGAATTTATTCCTGGTGCCCAATAAGTTTCAATATTAAATTCGTTTGTCTTTGTGTTTGAAGAGAATGTATAAATATTATCTGGAATATCAGTATTTATTAAAGATATAGATTTTACATTTCTAATGGTATTTGGTAAATCTATAATAAAATCAGTTGACGATTGACTATAATAATTTTTTCTAAAAAGTGTATTAATATTTAATACTTTAGTTACATTTTCTGTTTTTAATGGATTAATAACCGTATTAAGTTCTTTTGTAATTTCTTTTTTTATAACTGGGTTATTTTCGCTAAAAATAGTATTTTTTTCTAATTTTGGCATAAAATCACCTTCAGTTAATTTATAGTCGCTATCTCTTTCAAGTAATTTTTTAAATGCTTGCTCCAAAAATATATATAAAACTTCTTTTTCTTTATTTGGGATAGCGCGTTCAGCTTTGATATCTGTTAGCATTTCATTATATTTTTTATTTATAACAGTACTATCAATCTGTTTTGTTTTATCTAGTTTAAACATATCACATAAATCATTATGAGAATATTCATCAATGTTATATTTAACTTTATTCATATTAATATATTAAGTTATAATATTTTTATTTATATATCTTATATACATAATATATAAATGAATATATTTAGAAATACAAATATTAAAACAGCTAAAGAACATGTAGATAGTAGAAGAAATGATGAAATATTTAATGATTTAAAGAATAATCCAGAAAAAAATAAATTAACTTGTATAAAAAATGATAAAATATCTAGATATAATAATCATTCATCATTAATAAAATTAACAAAAGGTTATTATAATTATTATCAAAATGATAAGTGTGTGTCTAGAAATGAAGATTTTATAACAAATTTTGAAGCTGAAAAATTTAGTAAAAAATGCAAACATAAAAATATTGATAATACTAATTTAAATTATAATTATGTTAGTCAAACTGTAGATGCAAATGATAATACTGAAATAAATGGTTTATTATATACGGAGAAAACAACCACTAGTTTATATGATGATAATAAAAAATTTATAGATAAAACTCAATACAAAGAAGTAAAATGCTTTGATTTACATTCAAAAAAAATTAAAGAAATGTAAATGTTTTTTTAAAATATCTTAAATATATTTTTTAAAATATTTTAAATGGAACTAGATATTGTTAAAGAATGTAAAGAATATATGACAACTGAAATTTGGAGAAAAAAAGAAGAAATAAAAAGTTTAGAAAATATTTTAGATAAATTAGATAGTTATTTAAGAGAAAAGTGTGAACATTCTTGGGTTTATGATGATATAGATAGTATTTCAAAATTAAAAAAT
>MDTG01053066.1_pt1 | contig 15616 bp, 16 predicted proteins | sample 811421 | NCBI WGS metagenome assembly MDTG01 (sample SAMN05326645, study PRJNA326480) | marine metagenome | isolation source: seawater | place: Pacific Ocean: South East | collected 2011
AAAAAAATCCTTAAATTTTTATTTAATACCAACGTAAATTTCAAAGACCTTCCTTGATTAATTTTATTTAAGTTAAAAAAAATGTTAGAATATTACTTTCCAAATAATAAAAAATTATGAAAAAAACCAGTTATAAAGCAGATTCCATAAAAGTTCTGAAAGGTCTAGAAGCAGTAAGAAAGAGACCAGGTATGTATATTGGCGATACCGATGATGGAACTGGTCTTCACCATATGATTTATGAAGTAGTAGACAACTCTATTGATGAAGCTTTAGCTGGTTATTGCAAGAATATAGAAATAGATATCAATTCTAATGATACTATTTTAGTTAAAGATGATGGTAGAGGGATACCAGTTGATATTCACAAATTAGAAAAAAAATCTGCCGCTGAAGTTATAATGACACAATTACATGCTGGAGGTAAATTTGACCATGACTCATATAAAGTTTCTGGTGGACTACATGGCGTAGGAGTGTCTGTTGTAAATGCATTATCAGAAGAATTAGAATTGACAATAGAAAGAGATGGAAAAAAATATTTTATAAAATTTGAAAATGGTAATGCTGTGAAACCTTTGAAAGTAGTAGGAAATTCAAGCAAAACTGGAACACAAATCAAGTTCTTACCTTCAAAAGAAATATTTTCACAAACAAAATTTAGTTTTCTAATAATACAAAAGAGAATGAGGGAACTTGCGTTTCTAAATAAAGGTATAAAAATTCAAGTTAATGACTTAACTCAAAAAAAAGCAAAGCATGTAGAATTTAAATTTAATGGAGGAATAGTTGAATTTGTAGAATTTCTGGATGAAAAAAGAGAAAAATTAACAAATAAAAATGGAAATCAGCTATTTAAAACTCCTATTTTTATTCATGGCAAAAAGAATAGCTTAGACATAGAGTGCGCTTTAAAATGGAATGCGGGATATTCAGAAGATGTTTATGCATATACAAATAATATTTATCAAAAAGATGGAGGAACCCACTTACTTGGATTTAGGAGTGCTTTAACAAGAGTTATAAATAAATATGCAAACGATCAAAATTTGTTAAAAAAAAACAAAGTATCTCTGTCTGGAGATGATATTAAAGAGGGGTTAACATGTGTGCTTTCAATAAAAATTCCCGATCCTAAATTTTCCTCACAGACAAAAGATAAGTTGGTTTCATCTGAGGTCAGAAATATAGTAGAAAGTATTATTAATGAGAAATTATCTATTTGGTTTGATCAGAATCCTTCTATTTCAAAAATTATATTATCAAAAATTATACAAGCTGCACTAGCTAGAGATGTAGCAAGAAAAGCTAGAGAAAGTGTAAGAAGAAAAGGTGCTTTAGAACTTACTGGTTTACCGGGCAAACTTGCTGATTGTCAAAATTCAAAGCAAGAAGGAACAGAGCTATTTATTGTTGAGGGAGATTCAGCAGGAGGTTCTGCAAAACAAGGGCGAAATAGAGAATATCAGGCGGTATTACCTCTTAGGGGTAAAATATTGAATACTTATACCGATATGAATGGATCAAAAAGAAATACAAATGGAAATGATTTAAAGACTAAAGTTTTATCAAAAATGATATCTTCAAATGAAATAGTAACTTTGATTAATGCTCTTGGATTAGACCCAAAGAATGAGGAAGAAGATATTATTAAAAACTTAAGATATGGTAAAATTATTATTATGACTGATGCCGATGTCGATGGCTCACATATACGAGCTCTTTTGCTTACTTTTTTTAATAATAAGCCATTTAATAAATTAATTGAAAATGGAAACATTTTTTTAGCTCAGCCCCCTCTTTTCAAAATCAATAAAGGATCTAAGGGCATTTATATAAAAGATGAAAAAGAACTTGAGGATTATATTTTAAAGAACTCAAAAGAACTTAAAAAACACAAAAAAGGATCGAAAGATTTCCAAAAAAATTTACAAATTGAGAAAGCAAAATTAAGTATTCAAAGATTTAAGGGACTCGGAGAAATGAATCCAGATGAACTATGGAATACTACTTTAAACCCAGAGACAAGAAATTTACTTCAGGTTCAGTATTCTAAAAATGATAAAAAAGATCATGATTTAATAAGAACACTCATGGGTAGCGATGTCAGCTCAAGAAAAGATTTCATCGTTGAAAATGCAATTAATGTATCAAACCTTGATATTTGAAGATGGAGTTTTTTCAAACTTCAAAAATATATTCTCTTAGAAAATCTACTTACTTAAATCTTAGATGGACAGCATATTTTGGACAACTTCTTGCAATTCTATTAGTTAAATTTTTATATGAATTTGAATTCAATTATATTGCATGTATTTTAATAATTATTATTAGTATATTATCAAATTTTTATTTAGAGTTTAAAATACAAGAAAGCCAGTTAGATAATTATAAATCTACCATTTTTTTAATATTTGATATTTTTCAACTATTTGCTTTATTTTTTTTAACTGGTGGAATTACAAATCCTTTTATTTTTATAATCATAATACCAGCAGTATTTTCTTCTCAATATTTAAATTTAAAAAGTTCTTTGATATTAGTATTAATAACTTCTTTACTTGTAATTATATTAACTTTTTATTTTTATAATTTACCAGGCCCATCAGGTGAACCACATTTTCATGTTCCTGATTATTATTTGTATAGTATCCCAATATCAATAATAATAGGTTTAGTTTATTTAGTTTACTTTGGGGCCATGTTTGGGAAGGAAAGTAGGATAAGAAAAGAAGCTTATGATAAGATTCAAGAGATCATGTCAAAAGAAAATGAACTACTTTCTTTAGGTGCACAGGCAGCTGCAGCGGCACACTCACTTGGAACACCTCTTTCTACAATTTTGTTAACTGCAAATGAACTAAAAAAAGATTTTGGAAATGATGAAAAAATTATAAAAGATCTTGATTTGTTAATTAGTCAGAGTACGAGATGCAGAGAAATACTAAAAAAACTAACTTTAAATCCAACTGTAGAAGATAAATTTTTTGAAACCAAAATTTCAATGTATGATTATGTATTTGAAATTGTAAAATCATATGAAGAAATTAGTAAAAAAAAATTCATTATAGATTTTAATCAATTTGAAAATACAATTAAAACGAACAAATCTACAGAAATAATATATGGATTAAGAAATTTTATTGGTAATGCAAATAAATTTTCTAACTCTAAAGTAGAAATTATTTTGATTAGCAATAAAAAAGAAACACAATTAATAATATCAGATGATGGTCCTGGATTTCCAAAGGATTTAATTGATAAGCATAAACTTGGAGAACCATATATTAGATCAGCAGATAAAGCTCAAATATCTAAATATGGATTTGGATTAGGTACGTTTATTGGTAAAACTTTATTGGAAAAAAATTTTGCAAAAATAAGATTTGATAATTTAAGTAACAAAAGTGGAGCCAAAGTAACAATATTTTGGAAAAATTCTGATTTAAATAAAATTTAATTTAATGTAATTTTTTTTTATTTTCAAATAAACCACTTAACTGACTTATCATCACATCCCCAAGTTCTTGCACATCAGTTATTTTAATTGCTCTATTGTAATATCTAGATACATCATGACCAATTCCTATGGCTAAAATCTCAATTTCACTTTTATTTTCTATTAATTTTACTATTTTACGCAAATGTTTTTCTAAAAAATCTCCAGAATTTACTGATAGCGTGGAATCATCAACTGGCGCTCCATCTGATATAACCATTAAAATTTTTCTTTCCTCTTTTCTTCTTTTTAATCTGTTGAAGGCCCAAGAAATTGCCTCACCATCTATATTTTCTTTTAAAAGACCTTCTTTAAGCATTAGTCCCAAGTTTTTTTTGGACTGTCTCCAATGAGTATCAGCTGATTTATAAATAATATGTCGTAAGTCATTCAATCTTCCAGGATTTTTTTGTTTTCCTTTTTTATTCCATTCTTCTCTGCTTTGTCCACCTTTCCAATTTTTTGTTGTAAAACCTAATATTTCAACTTTTACTGAACATCTTTCGAGAGTTCTCGATAAAATATCTGCACAAAGAGCAGCTATTGTAATTGGTCTTCCACGCATTGAACCAGAATTATCAATAAGAAGTGTTACGACTGTATCTTTAAAATCAAAATCTTTCTCTTTCTTAAATGACAATGAATTATATGGATCGATAATAATTCTTGGGAGTTTAGAACTATCTAACAAACCTTCTTCTAAATCAAACTCCCAAGATCTATTTTGTTTTGCTAACAATTGTCTTTGAAGTTTATTTGCAAGTTTTGTTACTAAGTCTTGAAAACTCGTTAACTGCTGGTCTAAATTTTTTCTAAGTTTTAATATTTCTTCCGCTATTTCTAAATTTTCTGCTTTAGCTATTTCATCAAACTCTGAAGTAAAAATTTTATAGTCTTTATCATTTATTTCAGCATTTATTTTTTGAATTACTTGCTCAGAGCTTTGTTTTTCTGAATCAGTATTTATTAGTTGTTCATCCATTTTGAATTGATCTAAATCATATTCTCCATCCATCCCAGTCTGATCTTCCTTCTGCTCCTTTTTTTCTTGATCGTCTTGTGAATTACCCTCATTATCCTGAGTATTATTATTTTCACCTTCATTTTCTTGATTTTCTTTATCTTCATCCTCATCTTCGGTATCAAAAATTTCCATATTTTGTAAAAGTTCTGAAATCTTAGAATTATAAAGTTTTTGATCTTCAAGGTTTTCTGTTAAAAAATTAATATGCTTATCTAAAGAACTTTTAAAATCTTTTTCCCAAAAGCTTAAAATTTTATCTGATAATGGATTGAGTTTAATTTTAAAGAAATTTTTAAGCATGTATAATTCAAAAGCCTCTGCTATACTTACGTCTTCTTTAGTTTTTAGCTGATCTTTTCTTTTTAAAGCTATTTTATCTTTATAATTTTCATTTAGATTTTTTGATATACCTTTAAGCATTTTAGATCCCAGTAATTCATATCTAATTTTTTCTGAAATATCATAAAGTGTTCTACAGGATGAGTTTTTAGGCAAATTAATATTGTAAATCCTTTGGTTTGAAAATTTTCTTTTTAAAGCTTCCGAGTCAGTTTCAGCTCTTAACTTAATAAAATCTTTTTTTGTACCTATATTATCTAGCTCAAAAAAATTATAATTATTTGAACTTAGATTTTTTTTAACCTCATTAAATTTATAATCATCTGAAATTACTTTAATTGTTGAAATTAGAGCTTGTTTAAATTGTTCTTTAAGGTTGTCTTCTTTTTTCATCTAAATCTGAATATTTACCATAGATTCTGGCAAATCTTCACCAAAACATCTTTGATAATATTCAGCTATTGTACTTTTTTCTACCTCATCACATTTGTTTAAAAATGTGACTCTGAATGCATAACCGTTATCTTTAAAGATTTCAGAGTTTTCTGCCCAGTGCAAAACTGTTCGTGGACTCATTACTGTTGAAATATCTCCAGCAATAAATCCTTTTCTCGTTAGAGATGCTACCTTTATCATATTTGCTACTTTTTCTTTACCTTTAGGATTATTTAAGTTTTTATTTTTAGCGAGAACAATTTCCATTTCTTTATCTAAGCTTAAATAATTTAAAGTTGTCACAATATTCCATCGGTCCATTTGTGCTTGGTTAATTTGTTGTGTACCTGAATAGAGACCAGTTGTATCTCCTAGGCCAATTGTGTTTGCAGTTGCAAATAACCTAAAATAATCATTTTGATTTATAACTTTATTTTTATCCAAAAGTGTAAAACTACCTTCTGACTCCAAAACTCTTTGAATTACAAACATTACATCTGGTCTACCTGCATCGTATTCGTCAAATACCAGTGCTATTGGATTCTGAATTGACCAAGGAAGAACTCCTTCCTTAAATTCTGTAATTTGTTTTCCATCTTTAATAACAATTGCATCTTTGCCAATTAGATCAATTCTACTTATATGAGAGTCTAAATTAACTCTTATACAAGGCCAATTTAGCCTGGCTGCAACCTGGGTAATGTGAGTACTTTTCCCTGTGCCGTGATATCCATGAACAATAACTCTTTTATTAAAACTAAAACCACTAAGAATTGCTAGTGTGGTGTCCCTATCAAATTTATAATCCTTATCTATTTCTGGAACAAAATCATTTTTCTTTGAAAAAGCATCTACTTCCATATTGCTTTCAATACCAAAAGTTTGCTTAACAGATAATTTTATATCAGGTTTTATATTTAAGTTAGGTGTCATTTATTTTTCTATATGTATTCTTTAATTGAGTATAAGCTAAAGTAATAACTTTAAGCTTATCTTCATATTTCTTACTTCCCGCATTCATATCAGGGTGAAATTTTTTAACAAGTTTTTTAAACTTTTCTTGTATTTTTTCCCATCTTAGACCTACTGAAATACCCAGTATACTAAATGCTTTTATATCATTATGGTTAAATTTTAGCATATTTTTTGAACTACTATTAAATTTAATCTTATCATTTTCATTTTTAAGTGCATTATTCCATAGTATTTTAAAAAAATTATCTGAAGAACTAAAACTTTGAGTTGGCTTATGCCAAGTCATATCTGATTTTATAAATTCATTAATTTCATCATCATTCATTCCTGCAAAATAATTCCAATTTTTGTTAAATTCTCTAATATGGTCGAGACATAGTAATCTAAATTTTTTACTATTATCTTTTTCTATAGGAGCCTTATAATCCCCTGGTTTGCTACAATTATTCCAATCACAGATATTTTTCATGGTATATATTATTTAATAATATGGATATAAATCAATTAATTAAAATAGTAAAAAACAAAATCGAGAAAAATTTAGAAGTTGAGTCTATAATTATAGAAGATAAAACTTTTTTACACCTTAATCATAAAAGTCATGAAAAAAATAAGTTTCATTTAAAATTAACAATAAAATCAAAATATCTTAATAAAATAAATAAAATTGAGTCAAATAAATTAATATATAAAATTATTAAAAATGAATTGAATAAATATATTCATTCAATTCAAATATCATTACTTTAGTTCTCTTGATAAAAAAATCTCTATATCTTTAACATTAAAATCTAAATTATATTTAGGTTTACCAATTGATTCGATCAAAATTAAATTTATTTTTTTTGATTTATTTTTTTTATCAGTTTTCATAAACTTTATTATCATTTTTACATTTCTTTTTCTAAAATATTTATTCAAGTAGATTTTATAAGACAAATTATTAATGTGATTTAATATAAAGTTATAATCTTTTACATTTAAAATATTTTTAACTAGACTAAATTTTATTGCAGTCTTAATTCCTAAAATTACTGCCTCACCATGATTAAGTTTTTTTGAATATCCCAATGTAGCTTCATAGGCGTGAGCAAAAGTATGTCCAAAGTTTAATATTTTTCTTATGCTTTTTTCATTTTCATCTTTTTCAACAACACTTTTTTTAATTTTACAACTTTCAACAATAGCTTTTACAATATATTTTTTTTTTAGTTTAATTATTTCTTTTTGAAATCTTTCTAAGAAAAAAAAATTTTTTTTACTAGAAATTAAACTGTGTTTTAAGATTTCCGCATATCCACAAATTAATTCTCTAATTGGCAATGATTTTAAAAATATAATATCTGAAACTACTAGGTCAGGTTGATAAAAAGTACCAATAAGGTTTTTACCATATTTATTATTGACTCCCGTTTTTCCTCCAATGGAAGAGTCCACTTGGGCTAGAAGTGTTGTGGGAATATTAATAAATTTTATTCCACGTTTGTAAATGCTGGCAGCAAATCCAGAAACATCTCCAGTTATTCCTCCACCCAAGGATATTAAGCAATCATTTCTGTTAAAATTATTTAAAAATAATTTATCTAAAATTTTATTTATATTTGAAAGATTTTTATTTTTTTCACTTGCATTAAATATAAAATAATAAACTTCTTTTTTTCGTAAATTTTTTTTTAATTTCGAAATTGACTTTGTAGGTACATTTTTATCTACAACAATTAAGCATTTTTTTAAAAATATCTTTTCTTTTTTTAAAATACTTGAAAAATTCTCTATTAAATTTTCCCCAACAAAAATTGAGTATTTCTTATTTTTTGTATTTACTGATATTTTATTCATTTTTCATAAATTTTAATTATTATATCTACTATTTCATTTTTACTTAAATTTTCACAATTAATAATATGATTAGCTTTCTTATATATTTTTGATCTAAATGTAATCAATTCTCTTAATTCCTTATTATTCGATTTCATTGCCAATGGTCTTTTTTTGCTATTTTCAATTCTTTCCATTAAAGTTGTATCCTTCCAGTTAAGAAATATTGAGATATTTTCTTTAAGAACTTTTTTTTGGATATTATCATTAATAAATCCTCCACCACCTAGCGATATTATTTTTTTACTTAAGTTTAAATTTTTTATAGAAATTTCCTCCTCAATTTTTCTAAAGTATTTTTCTCCTTTTTCTTCAAATATTTTTGAAATTTTCTTTCCTTCCTGCTCTTCTAATTCACTATCAATATCGATAAAATCTATATTAAGCTTATTAGCTAAAATTAGCCCGATAGTAGATTTACCCGAGCCCATCATTCCAATTAATACTAGGTTTTTTTTTAGTTGCATAAGTTTCTTTATTGAAAAAACACAAATATGTCTTAATTTGAAATAAACTAAGGATATATGCATTTTAGAAAAAAAACAAGCATTGGTGGTGCAAGCACACTAACAAAATTTTTATTAAAATTTTTTTTATTAGCTTTCATAATTTTAGCTGCAATAATGCTAATTGAACGTATTAATTTTCCGTCTCCAAATAAAAAAATAGAAAAAGTAATTCCAAATGAAAATTTTAAAATTGTTAAATAATCTATTTTTTTTAACTTTTTTTTTATTAATTTTGAATTTTAATCATTTTTCCTTTTCAAATGAGCCAGAGGATATTTGGAAAATAGATCCCGAGGCTAAAGAAATTAATAAGTTAGAAGATAGCGAAGCTATCAATGAAGAGTCAATTTCTTTAATAAATATTCCAAATAACAATCAACAAGATTCAATTGTTTTTGAAGAAGATAATTTAGAAAAAGATAATATTGCATTAGTTGGTTTTTATGATCCAGAAGAAAATGGTTTAACGATAGATATGTGGAGCAACACAGATGGAAATGAAATAAAATCAATATTTAGTAGACTAAATAAAATTAATTTATCCCCAGATGCAAATGAAATATTAGAAATAGCTATCCTAACAAATTCTTATTTTCCTAAAAAAAATATTTCTATTGAAGAATTTGTAAAATTTAAAAATGATTTTTTAATTGAAAAAAAAAATTTAAAATTAATTAAAGAATATTTATTGAAAAACCGAAAAGCACCGTCCAATGAAATTTTAATTAAATATTATGTTGATCATTATTTGACCAACGCGGATCTAGAGAATTCTTGTTCTATTTTTGATGATATTAAAAATTTTAATGATGATTATCTTTCAAAATTTAAAATTTACTGTTTAATTAACGAAGACAAAAGGGATGAAGCTCAACTATTATATGATTTAATAATAGAAAATGGTTTTAAAGATAGTTTTTTTGATAAACAATTTAATTTTTTAATGGGTTATAATGAAAAAAATCCAGTAGAAATATCAGAAAAAAATATTTTAAATTTTCATTTATCTCATAGAACGAATTTGAAATTTAAATATGAACCAAACGAAAATACCAAAAAAGAGATCTGGAAATATTTATCAAGTTCTAACTTACTTGAAGATATTGCTTTAATAGATTTAGAAAACAGTGAAAAAATCAAAATTATCGAAAGTGCTACTCATGAAAATAATTACTCAGAAGAGGAGCTATTTGAATTATATAAAAGATTTCAATTTAATTTTAATCAGCTTCTTAATGTTAAAGATAATTATAAACTGATGCCATCTTTTGAAGGTAGGGCTTTATTATACCAAAAGTTATTGCTTACAATTGACACTAACGAAAAACTGAAACTTGCTTCTATGCTTAAAAAATCATTTGAGGAAGATAATATAGAAAATGCATTTGTAAGTGAACTAATAAATATTTTGAGTGATATCGACGTTGAGAATGTTCCATCAAATTTTTCTAAATTTTATTCACAATATTCAAATAATAAAAATTTACAAAAAAAAAATATAAAGTTTAATAATAAAATTGTTCATCAATCTAAATTGTTAAACTACTTTTTAGATAAATTAAGTATTGAAAAGACAGAAAAAGACGCAAATGATTTGTTAAAGAAAATTAAAAGAGATAAAAAATATTTTTTTTCTACCAAAGACATTATAATGGTAGAAACTTTAAAATCAGATGGAATTAAAATTTCTAGTAAATATGAAAATTTATATGATGCAAAACCACAAATTCCACCAGATATACAAGCATTAATTAATAATGATGAAAAAGGTATGGTTTTGTTGAGAATAAGTGAAATAATAGGTGCTGATAAATTAGAGGATTTGGGTCCGGATGATATATATTTTATTGTGAGTGTATTAAATCAGCTTAATATTGATAAGCCAAGAAACAATATTTTACTTAAAGTTCTCCCTTTAAAAGTTTAGAATTTATATTAAAATTAAATTATGACAGTAAAAACAATAATTACAGAACCAGATAAAATTTTAAGACAAAAATCAAAACCTGTAGATAAAGTTGGAAGAGAAGAGCAAAAATTAATGGATGATATGTTAGACACAATGTATCATGCAAATGGAATTGGACTAGCTGCAATTCAAATTGGAGTACCTAAAAGAATAATAGTTATGGATATATCCCGTGATGAAAATGAAAAAAAACCATTATTTTTTGTTAATCCATTAATTAAAAATAAAAGTCAAAATTTTAATACTTACGAAGAAGGATGTCTTTCAGTTCCAAATCAGTTTGCCGAGATAGATAGACCAAGTAAATGTGAAGTAGAATTTATGGATTACAATGGTGAAAAAAAAATATTAAAAACTGAAGGTCTATTAGCTACCTGCATTCAACATGAAATGGATCATTTAGAAGGAATATTATTTATTGATTATCTTTCAAAATTAAAAAAAAATATGATAATAAAAAAACTATCAAAACAAAAAACTAAAGTAGACAGAATAGTTGTTTAGTGGATGAGTGAAAAGATAGTTTTTATGGGCACCCCTGAATTTGCTGTGCCTATTTTGAAATCTATTTATCAAAATGGTTTTCCTATATCAGCAGTTTATACTCAACCACCAAAAAAATCTAACCGTGGTCAAAAATTAAATAAATCACCAGTTCACTTAATTTCTGAAACATTAAATTTAGATGTAAGGACTCCTTTTACTTTATTAGGCAATCAAGAAGAAACAAATTTTTTAAAAAATCTTAATTTCGATTTAGCTATAGTTGTTGCTTATGGTCAAATAATTCCAAAAAATTTTTTGGATTTTGCAAAAAAGGGATTTATAAATATTCATGCATCACTACTTCCTAAATGGAGAGGTGCTGCTCCAATTCAAAGAGCAATATTAAATTTAGACACTGAGACAGGAATAAGTATTATGAAAATCCAGGAAAAATTAGACACCGGACCTGTATGTAATACTTATAAAACTAAAATATTAAATAATGAAAATTTTAAAGAACTTTCTATTAGACTTTCAAGTTTAGCATCAGAAAAAATATTAGAAAACATAGAAGAAATTATTGAAGGCAAAGCGAAATTTGTTGAACAAAAAGTTTCCGAAGCAACTTATGCAAAAAAAATTGATAAAACTGAAGGAAAAATAGATTGGCAAGACGATGCTAATAAAATAATTGGAAAAATAAATGCTTTTTATCCATCTCCAGGAGCATGGTTTTTATTTAATGGTGAAAGATATAAAGTTCTAAGAGCTTCACTATCTGGTTCAAAAGGCACGCCAGGCCATGTTTTAAATGAAAATTTTGAAATAGCATGTGGTAGCAATTCTTTAAAAATTCTAGAAATTCAAAGAGAAGGCAAAAGAGTTCAAAATATAAATGAATTTATATTAGGGACACAAATTAAGACTGGCTCAGATTTAAACAATGCATAGATATCAGATTTTAGTTGAGTATTTGGGAACAAAATTTATAGGATGGCAGAAACAATTAAAAGGAAGGAGTATTCAAAAAGAAATAGAAAAAACCATTTCTAAATTATTAAAACAAAAAATTATAATTTATGGGTCAGGAAGAACTGACTCAGGAGTTCACGCATTAGAACAATCTGCCCATTTTGACTCAAAATTTAAAATTCAAGATATTAGAAAACTAATTAAATCTATGAATTTTTTTTTAAATAAAAAAAATATTTCAATAATTAATATTTATAAAAGACAAAAAAAATTTCATGCAAGATTTTCTGCAAAAGAAAGAGTATACAAATATTTTATAATAAATCGTTTAGCAGCACCTAGTATAGAAAATAAAAGGGCATGGCATATAATAAAAAAATTAGACATTAAATTATTTAAGCGAGGTTCAAAAAAATTAGAAGGCATACATGATTTTTCAGCATTTAGAGCTTCCAATTGTTATGCGAAAAGTCCAATTAAAAAAATAAATAAAATAACAATAAAAAACGTTAATAATAAAATTCAGATTGAATTTAGGTCAAAATCTTTTTTAAAAAACCAAGTAAGATCAATGGTTGGTTGCTTAAAATATCTGGCAGAAAATAAATGGAATATTGAAAAATTTGAGGATGTTTTGAAATCAAAGAAAAGAAGTAAATGTGCACCACCCGCACCTGCACATGGATTATTTTTGGCTAAAGTAATTTATTGAATTTAATATTATTTTTTTTGGGTTTCTTATTAATTCTCCACCTCGATCCTTCACGAACTATATAGCCAACACAATTTGATGATCTGCATTTACAAGGAAATTGTTTGTAATCGGAGTCATAACCAAAACCATAATCATATGTTAACTCTTCTCCTTTTTTTATTTCTCTTAAAGAAGTAATCCATAATTTTAAACCTGCACCTTCAACTTCACAATTTGGGTTGCATGAGTGATTCATCAATCTTGCAGTATTCCATTTAAAATCTCCGTCCAAATCATACCTCTGATTAATATCGAATAAATAAATATCCTTCTTATTATCGAATTTTTCATTTCGTTGTGCTTCTTTTTTACTAATTAGCTTGCCTATATAATCAATAATTTTTACACCAGGATTTATATTTTTAGAGGCATAAAGGCCTCTTTTGTCAATGTTTGATTTTTTTACTTTGTACAATTTCATGAATGGCTGTCTATAATATTGAATTGATTTTTCAATTAAATTCTAAAAGTGCGTTAACATGCTCATTAGAACTTTCAGCCAATGCATTTAGATCATACCCACCTTCTAAAATTGAAACCACTTTGCTATCGCAATTTATTTTTGCATAATTTAAAGTTCTTTTAGTTATTTCATAATAATCTTTTGAATTAAGCTGTAGTTGAGCTAGAGGATCGTCTTTATGAGCATCAAAGCCTGCAGAAAATAAAATAAATTCTGGCTTAAATTCTTTAATTTTTTTTAAAACAGATTCGTACGCGTTAAGATATTCTTGTGAATTTGTTCCAGCTGGTAAAGGGATATTAAAAATATTATTATATTTGCCTTTTTCTTTATCGCTCCCACTGCCAGGATAAAAAGGATACTGATGAGTTGATATATAAAGTACTTTTTCATTATTAAAGAAAATGTCTTGAGTTCCGTTACCGTGATGTACATCAAAATCAATTATTGCTATTTTTTTATAATTATACTTCTTAATTAAATAATTAGCTCCAACAGCTACATTATTATATATACAAAAACCCATTGATTTTTCTTTTTCACTGTGATGTCCAGGCGGCCTAACTGCACAAAAAGCATTTCTAAATTCTTTATTTTCTACTCCATCAATGGCTGATATTATTGACCCAACTGCATCATATGTTGCTTCTTTACTACCTGGAGAAATAATTGTATCTGCATCTAAAAAGGCTAGTCCTTTTTTGGGAAAGGATAGCTCTACTTGCTCAACATATTCAGGAGTATGTGTAAAATCTAGTATTTTATGATCAAATTTTTTATTTTTTTTCCATATTAAATTTTTGTTTTTTTTAAGATTTTTTATAACTGCTGTAACTCTATCCGGGTTTTCAGGATGACCTAAACCTGTATTATGGTTATTTGATGTATCAGATGTTATGATTGCTGTACTCATTTAAAATAATTTTCTAAAATCTTAAAATATATTTTAGATAATTTTTTCATATCAGAAAGAGAGGTTTGTTCATCAACCATGTGTATAGTATTATTTCTCAAGCCCAGTTCTAGCCTTGGGATTGAACCAAGAAATCTACTATCACTTGTTCCTCCTCTACAATTTAATTTTGTAGATGTACCGGTAATTTTTTTAATTATATTCTTAACCATATAAATTTCTTTATTTGGTTTTGTATAAAAAGCCTCCCCAGAAACTTTATAATCTACTTTAAATTTGCATTTATCTTTTTTAACAATAGAAAAAATTATTTTATTTAATTTTTTTTTTAATAATGAAGATTTATATCTTGAGTTAAATCTTACATTAAAATAAGCTTCAGCTGATTGTGGTACTACATTTTCTGATAAATTATTTACATTCATTTTTGTTATTTCTAAATTAGAAGGAGGCATATATTTTGTTCCAGAATCTAGTTTTGTACTTTTCAATTTTGTAATTATTCTGGATAATGTAGTGCAAGGATTTATATAAGAGCCATAAAAAGCACTATGACCACTTTTTCCAAATACTGTAAGTTTTCCATTCATTGAGCCTCTTCTTCCAATTCTTATTTCGTCTCCAACCTTTTTATTAGAAGAAGGTTCGCCAACTATTGTAAAGTTTATTTTTTCTTTCTTATTTTTTAAGTATTTCATTACTGCAGGTGTGCCTAAGCCAGTTGTCTCTTCATCTGCTGCTATAATTATTGAAAGCGAACCTTTAAATTTATTACTTTTAATAAACTTACTAGCAGCACTTATCCAACAAGCTATTCCACCTTTCATATCTTGAGATCCTCTTCCATGTAAATAACCATTTTTCACAAGGCCTCTGAATGGAGGTGTTTTCCAATTATTTAGATTTGAGACTACATCGGTATGGCCTAAAAAATTTATATGAGGTTTTGAATTTCCAAATTTTGCAAAAAGATTTAATGCGGGTTGAGAACTAAAACCTTTTGATTTAATTATTTTACATTTAAATCCTATTGAAGATAAATTTTTAGATAAAAACTTCATTAGGCCTTTATCGTCAGTCTTTAAGGTAGGAAATCTTATTAGCTCTTGAGCTAACTTTATCTCATTAAAAATTTTCATTATCAATCTCTTAATAGGTCATTAATAGATGTTTTAGACCTTGTTTTTTCATCAACTTGTTTAATTATAACTGCACAATATAAAGAAGGTGCTGAAGGATTATTCTTATCAGGCAAAGATCCTGGTACTACAACAGAATATGGAGGTATTTTTCCATATGTAATCTCACCAGTTTTTCTATTTACAATTTTTGTCGATTGACCAATATACATTCCCATACTTATTACAGATCCTTCTCCCACAATTACACCTTCGACAACT
>MDTG01351422.1_pt1 | contig 15615 bp, 18 predicted proteins | sample 811421 | NCBI WGS metagenome assembly MDTG01 (sample SAMN05326645, study PRJNA326480) | marine metagenome | isolation source: seawater | place: Pacific Ocean: South East | collected 2011
AAATAACTATAGATGTGCCAAATAATCACCTTAAATATGCTATAACTTGGTATTCAATATCAATATCAATATTGTTTTATTTTTTGTATTTTAGAAGGCAACAATGAAATATTTTAGCACAAGAGACAAATCATTAACTTTTAGCTTTAAAGACATTTTTCTTAGAGGGTTAGCCCCAGATGGAGGTCTATTTTTACCATCTCATGTCAAAAAATACAGCGATGCTGAAATTAAAGTATTAAGCAAATTATCCTATATAGATTTAGCTACTGAAATTATATTTAATTTTTGTAAAGATGATATAGAAAAAAATCAACTTAAGACTCTAATAGAAAAAGCTTATAATAATTTTAATCACAAAGAAATTGTTATACTAAAAAAAATAGGAAATTTAAATCTACTTGAATTATATCACGGACCTACTTTAGCTTTTAAAGATATAGCAATGCAAGTAATAGGAAACATGTATGATCATTTAAAAGTTTCTGAGGATAAAACAGTAAATATTATAGTTGCAACATCTGGAGACACTGGTTCTGCTGCAATATCTGCTTTAAATGATAGAAAAAATATTAACGTATTTATTTTGCACCCACACAATAAAATTTCAAATATACAGCGAAAAATAATGACCACAATAGGTGCAAAAAATATTTATAACGTTGCAATTGAAGGGTCATTCGATGACTGCCAACAAATTGTAAAAGACATGTTTAACGAAAATGAATTTAGAAAAAAAATAAACATGTCAGGAGTCAACTCAATTAATTGGGCAAGAATTATCTGTCAAATCGTTTATTATTTTTATGCGGCATTTAAATTTGAAAAAAAAAAAGTAAGCTTCTCTGTTCCAACAGGAAATTTTGGAGATGTCTACGCAGGGTATATGGCAAAAAAGATGGGTCTACCAATAGATAAATTAATAGTAGCTACAAATGAAAACGATATTTTACAAAGAGTGATTAGCACAGGTGTATATAAGCCAGGCACGGTAAAGCCATCTTTATCCCCAAGTATGGACATTCAAGTATCAAGTAATTTTGAAAGGTTACTTTTTGATATAGTTAAACAAGATGATAAAAAAGTAGTTTCATTAATGAAGGATCTATCATCAAAGGGCTTTTTTAAGCTAGATCAAAAAGCAATTGAAACTATAAAAAAAGATTTTTGTTCTGAAAAAATTAACGATCAAGAAACATTATCTATAATAAAAGATTTAGATATGCAGTCAAAATTCATATTAGATCCTCATACGGCTACTGCTTTAGGAGCAGCAAAAAAAATTGGTAATCTTTCCGAAACTATTATCCTGGGAACCGCACATCCTTTTAAATTTTTAGAGACTATTAAAAAAGCAACTGGCAAAGAAATCAGTGCTCCATCACAGCTATCAAATATTGTAGATAAAAAAGAAAAATTTGATATAGTTGAAAATAATATTTCAAAAATTAAAAACTACATCTTAGAAAAATCATTATGAAAATCAAGGTAGGAGAAAGATTACCAATATCAGACTTTTTTTATTTGGATAGTAGTGGATCTAAAAAGATTAAAAGTTCTGAATTGTTTAATGATCAGAAAGTGATTGTAATTGGAGTTCCAGGTGCTTTTACAAAAGTTTGTTCAGCAAAACATTTGCCTGGATATGTAGATAATTTTGAAGAAGCAAAGAAAAAAGGTGTTACAAAAATAGTTTGTATTTCAGTAAATGATCCTAATGTAATGAAAGCATGGGGAGAAAGTCAAAACGTACAAGATAAAATATTTATGGCTGCTGATCCATTTTGTGAGTTTACAAAGTTAATTGGTGCTGAAGTAGATAAGTCTGAGAAAGGACTTGGTGTTAGATCAGTCAGATATACTATGCTTGTAGTAAACGGAATTGTAAAAAATATTAAAGAAGAAGACGATACCAGCGTTTGCGAAATATCTGCAGCTGAAAGCTTTATTAAAAATATTTAATTTTATTTATTTTATGGCTTGAGTAGCTAACTCATCTGCCAAATTATTAAATTTGTTGTTCGAATGTCCTTTAACCCATTTCCAAACGACCTTATTATCTTTACATAAGTTATCTAATTTTATCCAAAGATCTTTATTTTTTACTGGTTTTTTTTTTGCGCCTTGCCAGCCATTATTTTCCCATTTTTTAATCCATTCAGTAATACCATTTTTTACATATGTAGAGTCTGTATAGATTGTAACCTCGGAATTAGATTTAATTTTTCTTAAAGCCATAATTGGAGCGAGCAATTCCATTCTATTGTTAGTAGTGTGCATTTCTTTACCAGAAATTTCTTTTTGATTATTGTCTTTATCAAAAATTACAGCACCCCAACCCCCTGGCCCAGGATTGCCCGAGCAAGCACCGTCTGTATAAATTTTATATTTCATTAAAAAAAATAATCCTCAAAATTTTTTGAATTTTTATGAAACTCTAATCTTTTTAAATATTCCATTGGATCTTTAACCTCAACGATTGCTCCTTCTACGGTATTTAAGGTATCAAAAACTCTAGTAAGAAGAAATCTTAAAGCAGATCCTTGGGACAACACTTTAATACTTTTCTTTTCTTTATCCGTTATTTTTCTAATTTCATTATAACCATCTATAAAATTTTTAGCTTTCGTAACATTGAAGCTCAAGTTATTTTGGCTACCATCGAAACATAAAGCATTGAAGCATATAGCAATTTCGAATGCATAAAAGTCGTTGCAAGAAAAGTAAAAATCAATAACACCACTAAATTTATTTTTTTTAAAAAAAATATTATCATTAAATAAGTCAGCGTGAATTATTCCCTCGGGTAAACCAGAGGGCCAGTTTTTTTCAACATCCAATAAATTTATTTCTATAAGTTTTGGTAAGTCTTTATGAATTTTTATACATTTATCTTTTACAGAATCAAACAATCCCCTCCACGACTTTATAGATAGATCATTTTTTCTTTTTATTTTAAAATTTTTTGTTATTTTATGCATCTTAGCAGCTTCAACGCCGACTGACTTGCAGTTTTCTGGACTTAAGACTTTTTTAGCCTTACCTTCAATAAAACTAACAATCATAAGTTTTTTATCTTTAAATTCAGTAATTGGATTATTTTTTTTATTAAGGATTGGTACAGGACATTTAAATTTAGATTTGTCTAGCCCGATCATAAGTTTAGAAAAAAAAGGTAGATCTTTTTCTTTTACTCTTTTTTCATAAATAGTTAGAATATATTTTTTATCATCAACTAACAAAAAATAATTTGTATTTTCAATACCTTCTTGTATACCCTCGAAATTATCTAAATTACCTATCGAATATTTGGATAAAATTGTTTCAACATTTTCTTTTGTAAGTTTCGAATAAACAGCCATTAATGTAATTCTTTTGGTAATTTAAAAACTACTTTTTCTTCAGCTACAACGACTTCTTCAATGGATACTTTAAATTCATCTTTAATTTCATTTATTAAATTTTGAACTAGCTGTTCTGGTGCAGACGCTCCCGAGGATATACCTATTTTTTTGCATTTTTTTATTCTTTCTACTGGCAGTTTTTTTCCATAATGCATTAATGTTGAGTCTGCGCACCCAGCTTTTTTAGCCACCTCAACCAATCTTACCGAGTTTGATGAATTTCTGCTGCCAATTATAAAAAACATATCACAAATCGGAGCTATTTTTTTTACCGCTTTTTGCCTATTTGTTGTCGCGTAACATATATCTTCTTTTATTGGACCTTTAATATTTTGAAATTTTTCTTTCAACAATTCTATTATCTGGGCAGTATCGTCCACAGATAAAGTAGTTTGAGTAATATACGCTAAAGGTTTTTTAAAATATTTAACCTTTAAGGATTTTACGTCTTCAATAGTCTCTACAAGTTTAATAGTGTCTTTAGGTAACTGACCCATTGTTCCTATTACTTCAGGATGATTTTTATGTCCAATTAAAATTATGTCGTAACCATTTTTGTAATGTTGCTCAGACTCTCTATGAACTTTAGATACCAAAGGGCATGTAGCATCAACGTAAGTTAAGTTTTTAAGCTTTGCTTCTTCCGGAACTTTTTTTGGAACACCATGAGCTGAAAATATTACAGGGCGAGTAATATCTTTAATTTCATCTAATTCTTCAACAAATATTGCTCCTTTTTTTTTTAAATTTTCAACCACTTGTTTGTTATGAACAATTTCGTGTCTTACATAAACAGGAGCTCCATATTTATCTAGAGCCTTGTTAACTATTTCGATTGCTCTGTCTACTCCAGCACAAAAACCTCGAGGTGAAGCTAAAAATATTTTAATTTCATTTTTCATTTTTTTCCAAAAGATATTCAAGTAATATATGCGGAAATGTTAATGACGCCAAACCAATAAATATTACTTTCAATATAGCAGAGTCTAACAAGTAGTATTTATTAAGAAAAAAGATGGAAACAAAAAAAATTATTGCCGTAATTATTGTCAAAGGCGCAGATTTCTTTAAAAACTGAAGGAAACCACTCTTGATATTTTTACTATTAATTTCTTCTATCAAAGAAAAGGAATGCCTTAAAGAATGTAGAAAACAAAAGTAAATAGTGAAAGATAAAAGAGGAGAAAAGTTTAAGTTAAGCATTATTATTGTAAATGAGTCTAAAAAAGAAAAAAAAATATTTTTATTAATAAAAAAATTACTAATCAAACTTAATAATATAAATATAATTAAAATATCATCATTTATAATATTTAATTGAACATTCAACGTTTCAAAAATTTTAATGGTTTCTTCAGTATTGAAATATAAAGGCGCTAAAATAACTAAAGAACCTTTTAGAAATAAAAAAACATTTAGTAATTCAAAATTTTTGTTAATTCCAAAAACCGCGTCTTCTTTTCCAAAATGGTAAGAAGCAATTATCAAAAAAATTATTAGAGTTAATAGTGGTAAAATTAACCATAGACATATAATACCTAAAGAAATGAAAATATATCCTAAGTAAAAAAATGATTTATTTTTGACTTTAAAAATCTTTAATAATTTATAACCTTTGATGTGATCTAGAGAGCCATGTGAAACTCCAATAGTGGCAATCAGAAAAAAGCATATTATTGTTATATTATCGATCTGAAGGTTAATATTAAGAATTAAAAAAATAGCACTCACTAAAAATAAAATAATAGTTTGATATTTATTTACCTGTAAGAAGTCAGTCATTTTAAAACAAAGCTTTAATAAAAACCCATTTAGGCATTTTTAAAATTATCGACAAATCTTCTAAAATATTACTTTTGTTCGACAAAAATTTTATAATAGTATTTGCCGGACTCTTAAACATTTTGTAAAAAATATTTGGCATTTTTTCAGGATTATTTTTAAGAACTTTCAAAAAAACATTATCAAGAAATTCATATTTTTTTCCAATAACGTAAATTTTTGCTTTTTCTATATTGTTAATATTTTCACAAATATACTTACTATGTTCTTGAATATTTAAAAAAGTGTAACCTGTACTTAATCTAGTCATGCCGCCTGCAGAACCAATATTAATTTTGTTTTTTTCCTTTTTATTAGATGGATAAAAAAGAGGAATGCTTCCTTCTTCTTTATATCTGAATGTATAACTTTTAATACCTAGACTTCCTTCAATATAATTTTTCACTTGTAAGTTATAATCAGTTAAAGAGCTATCGTTTAGGTCAGACAACCAGGTTGTTTCTATCAATGCTCTATTTTTAGCAAAAGGCAAAGTATAAAAAAAATGTACATTGTTTCTTTGATCACAATTAAAATCCATGAGATTGATTATTTCATCGTCAAAAATATTTTTGTTTGTCTCAATCTCAACTCCTTGAAAATGTTGCCAAAGATTAGACTTATTAAGGTTAGCCTCAGGTACACTATTAAAAATAAAAGCATTGTTCGTACTTACCTCGTTAATATTTTTATAAAAGCTAATATTTTTATTTAGATTCAATTTAGTTTTAATCTTATTATAGAAAACTCCACTGTCTATACTTTGGTAAGGGAATATTTCTGATTTTAGCTCAATTGAGTTAGAATCGGTATTTATAGAAAAATTGTTCCAACTTTTAATTACGCAATCTTCAAAATTGTGGTCAAAAGTTTTCCAAAATGACCAAGTTTTATCTCTTTTGTATTGATCTCTAGGTTCAATAATAGCAAGAGTTTTATCAATTAATTTATTATGAATTTCTAACTCATAGGCCAAAGAGAGGCCTGCGCAACCACCTCCAATTATTATGTAGTTAAATTCTTTCATCTAAATTAATCTCTTCTTTAATAATAGAATGAATATCCTCATGTGAATATTCAATATTTTTTTTAAACATTATCTTAAAAAAGTCTCCAATTGATAAAATAGTTTCAATAGTTTTTCCCATGACTGGAACAAAAATTTTGCCTGCATTTCTATAATTTTCAATGTTTTTTTGATTTATAATATAATCGCCTATTTTTTTATAAGTACGTCTTGCAACAATTACAGCGAATCTAGATCGCAGCGGTATAGCTTTAATTGCATAAAAAGATTTTTGATAAAATATATTTGCAGTATTAATTGTTTCTTTTATTGAAGAAAAATTATTATCGATATATTTCCGATTCATTTTATTATCTTCTATTACGTCTCTTGAAATATTTGTTAATTGCATAGCTATTCCGAGGTCTATTGCTCCTTTCAGCGACTCTTTATCATAAACTTTTAATATTTTTGACATCATTAAGCCTACAGTTCCAGCAACTCTATATGAGTAAATTAATAAATCTTTTTTAGAATTAATTTTTACTTTGTCTGCCAGGTCGCTCTCAACCCCATCAAATAAATCATAAACAATTTTTAGTGATATTTTCTCACTGTAAAGTATGTCCCACATATTTTTTATTATTGAATTTTCAAAATTTTTTTTGGAAAAATCCTCTTTAAACTCAAAAAATTTTTTTTTCCTTATTTCCAAACTACTATCATCATCTGCAATATCATCTAGCGTTCTACAAAAATTGTATAAAGTAGAACATTTATTATAAATATTTTTAGATAAAAAAAGGCTGGCCCAGTGAAAAGATTTTGCATGTAATTCTAGTAAATCTTTACTCATTAAAATAGCTCATCAAGAACTTTAGCTGAAGAAAGAACACCAGGCATGCCTGCACCAGGGTGTGTTCCAGCCCCAACAAAATATAAATTTTTAAATACCTCTGATTGATTGTGAAATCTAAAATAAGCTGACTGAGTAAATTTAGGTTGAATTGAAAAACCTGAACCATGAAGCGTAGATAATTCATTTTCAAAATAATCTGGAGTTAAATAAAAATCGCTAACTACATTTTTTTTTATACCCGGTAAAACCGACTGATCCATTTTATCTAAAACTAAATTTTTAAATTTTTCACCTTGCATACTCCAATTAATTCCAGATAAATTATTGGGGACAGGCACTAATACGTAAAAAGCATCTTGACCTTCAGGCGACATACTCGGATCTGTTGCTGAAGGCCTATGTAAATAATAGCTTATATCATCTGAAAGTATTTTTTTATCAAAAATTTTTGACAAATGTTTTTCATAAGATTTCCCAAAATAAATAGTATGATGAGCAACCTCATTATATTGTTTTTTTGAACCAAAATAATAAACAAATAATCCCATTGAATAATCCATTCTTTTTATTTTTTGTTTAAATAAAAAACTATAATTATTATCTGATTTTATCAGATTTTTATAAACATTAGGTGGATCAGAGTTACAAATTATATAATCACAATCAATAATAGTTTTATCGTTAATTTTAACACCTATAACCTTTTTGTCTTTGGTTATAATTTCAGTAACATTGGAATTCTTAAGAATCTTTATTTTTTCTTCATTCATTAATTTTTCTAAAGCTTTAACAACACTGCCTGTTCCTCCTATTGCATAATGAATGCCCCATTTTTTTTCTAAAAATAAAATTAAAGTATAAATTGAAGTTGTGGTGAAAGGATTACCACCAACTAAAAGGGGATGCATGCTAAATACTCTTCTTAATTTTTCACTAGATATAAAGCTTGATACTAATTTATAGACTGATTGATAGCTTTTTAATCTTAACAAAGCTGGAACTTGTTTAAGCATAAACCTAAAATTATTAAATGGTTTAGCAGATAAATCAGTAAAACCTTTGTCAAATATTTTTTCGGTAAAGCTAACTAATTTTTTAAAGCCAGAGTAATCGTCTTTAGAATATTTTTCTATTTGATTTTGCATAGATTGATCATTGCCCGAATAATCAAATTTTTCTCCATCTTCAAAAACAAAGCGATACCATAAATTCAATGGTACTATTTTTACATAATCTGAAATTTTTTTATTAAATAATGCAAACAATTCTTCAAACAAATAGGGAGCTGTGATTACTGTAGGACCACCATCGTAAGTAAATTTATCTTTTTTAAAAACTCTAGCCCTTCCGCCTAGGTCTGGATGTTTTTCAATTAGAATTACCTCGTATCCTTTTGCTCGCAATCTAAGCGCTGAAGCTAGACCGCCGAAACCTGATCCTATAACTATTATTTTTTTTGCCATTATATTATGGCCTATTCTAGCTAGATTTTTTCTTTAGAGCTAACTTTGTTTCTTCAACGCTTGAAGAAAAAAGTCTATCTAACTTACTTTTATCTAATGAATTTTTTAACAATCTTTCTACAGATTCAATTGCTGTTTCTACAGAGGCATTTTTTATATCTTTAAATGCTTGATCTTTCATTTGTCCAATTCTTTGCTCGGCATTCTTTTTTTTATTTTCTATCATAGCATGAAAATTCGCATTAGTTTTAATAATGTTTTTTTCCGCTTCTTCGTTTGCTTTATTTATCATAGATTTAATTTCTGATTTAGAGTTTCCAATTCTTTCTTCTTCTTTGTTAAGAATATCTTTGGCCTCTTCCTTTAATTTTTCTGCATCACTGATTTGATTTTTGATTTCGTTGATGCTTGAGTCTAAAGATATCTTGATTTTTTGAGGTATTTTGAAATAAAATATTAATCCAATAAAAATTAGGAATGATATTGCTACCCAAAATGATGCATCTATTATCATAAATATTTACCTGAGTTTTTTTTTGAAATCTCTAAAACTGCAGCTTTTATGCTACTTTCATTTAATTTTTCACCAGATATTTCAAAAATAATTTTAGAGGTTATTTCTTCTGAAATATTAATGATGTTATTTATAGAGTTTTTCTTTAGTTCAACTATTTCTTTTCGAACCTTATTTATTTCTTCATCTATTTCTTTTTCAACAATTTGTTTTTTAATTTGCATGTCTTTTTGAAGTTTATTTCTTGAGTCTAATATAATCTTTAAAACCTCTTTTTTGGCCTCTTCTATTATTAGGGAATATTCTTGCTGTTTTTTTTCAGCGGTTTCTTTAAAATTTTTAGCGTCGTCTAAATCCTCTTTTATTTTATTTTCTCTATCATCTAAATTATTCTTAATCTTCGGAAGAAAAAATTTAGCAATTGAAACATATAAAACAGTAAAAACTAGAATTAACCAAAAGGCTTGTGAGGCCCAATACTTTGGATCCAGCTGAGGCATACCAGCCTCAGCTGCAAACAATTTAGACTCACTAGCTGTTAAAACTAGTAATGTTAAAAAAGGTATCTTCATATTTACTCTATTTAAAATGCAAATAAAATAATTAAAGCTACCACAAGACCAAATAGTCCAGTTGCTTCTGCTAAAGCAAAACCTAAAAGCAAATTTGGAAATTGCTTTTGTGCTGCAGAAGGATTTCGCATAGCGCCAGATAAATAGTTACCGAAAATTATTCCGATACCTACTCCCGCACCTGCTAACGCGATTGCAGCGAGACCCGCTCCAATCATTTTTGCTGCTTCTAACTCCATTTTTCCTCCTTGTTTGTTAATGGTGTAAGTTTAATGCATCATTTAAATAGATGCAGGTTAGTATTGCAAAAACATAAGCTTGTAAAAATGCTACTAATATTTCCAAACCAGTTAATGCTACTGAAAAACTAAGTGGTAACCAACCTCCTAATATTCCTAAACTAATTACGAAACCGCCAAAAACTTTTAACATTGTGTGACCAGCCATCATATTTGCAAATAGTCTTACAGACAAACTAACTGGTCTACTTAAATACGAAATAATTTCTATTATTGTAATTAATGGTAATAATAATGTTGGTACACCACTTGGAACAAATATTTTTAAATATTTTAAACCATGTTTCATAAATCCAATCACCGTTACAGCAAAAAAAATAAACAAAGCCATTATCAAAGTCACAATAATATGACTTGTCACTGTAAAAGAATAAGGAAGCATTCCTACCATATTACATAAAAGCACAAACATAAATAAACTAAAAATAAACGGGAAATAAGGTTTAGCTTTTGAGCCAGCGGTATCGCTAATCATTTTTGCAACAAAGTTGTATGACATTTCTGAGATTAATTGAAATTTACTTGGAATAATTTTTTTTTCTTTACTTCCTAAAAAAAGAAAAAAAGCAACTAGGCTAGCGCTAATAACCATAAATAAACTAGCATTAGTAAAAGAAATATCTACACCAGCAATATTTATTTCTGGCCCTATTCTGTGCACACTAAACTGATTCATTGGATTTGTTGCCATATTTTATTTCCCAATCTTATCTTCTTTTTGCATTCTATTAGCTGTCTTTATTACATTTAGCATTCCTGCTGCAGCACCTAAAAAAAAGAAAACTATTATTAACCAAGGTTTAGTACCAAACCAATTATCTAAAATAAACCCAATTATTGTCCCAACGCCAACTGCCGCAACCAATTCTGTGCCTAATTTAAAAGCAGTTCCCATAAAAGAACCACTTTTTTCATCTTTTAAACTATCTTTTTGCTTAAGTTTTGATTTTGCAATTTTAAGGCGAGTTTTAAAATCTTTATAATCTTGCATTAAACTAAGCAACCATTTCTTCAGCTTTTTGAAGATCCACGGCAACTAACTGGCTGACACCTTTTTCAGGCATAGTGACACCATAAAGCCTATGCATTCTAGACATTGTTAAAGCATGATGAGAAATTATTATAAATTTTGTTTTAGTAATTTTTACCAATTCATCAAGAAGAGAGCAAAATCTAGTTACATTAGCATCATCCAATGGGGCATCAACTTCATCTAGAACACAAATTGGAGAAGGGTTAACTAAAAATACCGCGAAAATTAAAGAGATTGCGGTTAAAGCCTGCTCACCCCCAGAAAGAAGTGTAATGGACTGCAATCTTTTTCCTGGAGGGGAAACCAACATTTCCAGTCCCGCTTCTAAAGGGTCATCCGAATCTACCAACTCAAGTTTTGCACTTCCTCCACTAAAAAGTTTAGTATAAACATCATTAAATTTTCTATTAACTTTTTCAAATGCTTCTAAAAGTTTTTCCCTTCCTTTTTGATTAAGTTCGTTAATACTAGACTTTAATTTAACTATGGCTGAATAAAGATCCGCTCTATCATCATCCATTTTTTTTATTTCATCTTGATATTTTTTTGTTTCTTCATCAGCCCTTAAATTTACAGAACCAAGAGCTTCCCTTTGTTTTTTAATTTTTTCTAATTTTAACTCTTGTTGATTAATTGTTGGAAAATTTTCTTCGTCTATCGAACTTAAATCAGATTGAGGTAATAAATTATTTTCATTTTCAAATCCTAATTCATTCTTAACTGAAAACAGTAAATCTTTTTTTCTATTTTCAATCCCATCTATAGTGGCTTCATTCCTGGCTTTATTTTCTCTTAGAATAGATAATTTTTCTTGAACAGATTGTAAATTTTGATTAATTAAATTAAATTTTTGCTCTGCTTTTTTTAAATCTTCCTCTAATTCATCATTAATTTTTCTGGTATTCTCAAGGTTTTGAATATTTTGGCCCTTACTTGTTGCTATTCTTTCTGGATTTTTTTGATTTTCTTCTATTTCTTTTTTAGTTTTATTTTTTCTTTGATTTAATTCTAAAGACATCTTTTCTGAATTAGATTTTAAATTCTTCCAATTTTCAAGTTCAACGTCTATATTCTTAATTCTTTCTTTTCTTTTTATCGAATCACTTTTGATAGTTTCATTTTTACCATAAGACTCTGCGTATTTTTCCTGCAAATTAGTTATATCATCGGTATAATTTTTAAATAATTGAATAAAGTTTTCAGTACCTGAGCTTTTTATATTATCCATTTCGCTTTGCAGGATTTCTTTTATATTTTCAATGTATTCTTTCGCGTTTTCAATTCTATTTTGCTCTAAACTTTCTTTAACATTGCTAGTTTTTCTTTCTAATTCTGTAAAAATTTTTATTTGATTTTCTGGACTTATATATTTTTCTATTTTTTTAAATAACTCATCAAATTTCTTACGCTGATTATTCAAGTCATTTTTTGAATAATATAGCCTTTCTTCAGATTTTTTTTCTATTTCAAATAAGCTTTTCTCTGCATTAATTAATTCATTTTTTTCCTCTAAGATTCTTTTTTCATTAAGTGACGCATCCAAGAATATGCTTTTTTCTCTTTCTAAGTCAGACTCTACAGTTTCTAGCGATTTTTGTAACTTCACTTGAACCCCTCTAACTCTAGCCTCTTCTTCCTCTAAATTTGCCATATCTAAATTTAATTTTTGAAGCTTAGCAAGACTCTCCATCTTTTTGTCTCTTAAGGGAGCTAACCTTTTATTCTCTTCATCCATTAAATCGTTGTTGTGATTTAAGTCAATTTTAACAGCGCTTATTTCGTCTTCTTGTTCGTTTAATTTTTCTTTAATGTTTTCCTTATCTTTTTCAATTTCTTTTATCTTTAAGAAATATAAGCCAGACTCGATTGACCTTATTTCTTTTGAAATTTCTTTATACCGCGTAGCTTCTTCTGCCTGCTTTCTTAAATTCTCTAATTGTTTTTCTTGCTGTCTTTTTAATTCATCTGCTCTTTTTAAATTATTTTCAGCCGCATTAAGTCTTGTTTCAGCTTCATGTCTACGCGCATGTATTCCAGAAATACCGGCTGCTTCCTCCAAGATCGATCTTCTTTCACTAGGTTTTGAAGTGACTAACATTCCAATTTTACCTTGGCTTATTAATGAGGGCGAGTGAGCCCCTGTAGAAAGATCGGCAAAAAAGGTTTGAGCATCTCTTGCTCTTACTTCTTTTCCATTGATAAAGTATTTTGATCCTTTATCTCTCACTATCTTTCTGGAAACAATTACTTCCTCTAAATCACTGTATTGAATTGGACCTTCTTTATTTAAATTTTCCAACTGTAAAGTTACCTCAGATATATTTTTTGGGGGCCTATTGGAGGTGCCAGAAAAAATTACATCTTCCATTCCAGAACCTCTCATACTTTTAGCTGACGTCTCTCCCATGCACCATCTAAGAGCTTCAACAATATTTGATTTTCCACATCCGTTAGGCCCAACTATCCCCGTTAAACCCTCTTCAATCAAAAAGGTAGTTTTATCAAAGAAAGACTTAAATCCAGTAATTTCTAACTTTTTAAATTTCATATTATAATAATTTTTCTAAAAATTTTTTAAAATCTTTGTACTCGTGTTTTCCTTCATATTTTTTTTTATTTACGTATATTGTAGGAGTTGAACTTATTTTATATCTTTTCTGAGCATTTATTCTTTCATTTAAAATTTGGTCTTGAATATTTTCGTCTTTGATAAATTGTTCCATTCTTTTTTTATTTAATCCAAAGTTGGAACCTATTTCTTTAATAGATTCATTTATTATTTCTATATCAGATCCTACAGCCCATTTATTTTGCTTTTTATAAATTTCTCCTAGGAACTCAAAACTCTTATCCTTATCTTTGATAGACCGAAGTACTTTCTCAGCATTTAATGCAGCTAAATCTAAAGGGAAACCGTGATGTTCAAATTTAACTTTTTTGGTATCAATATAATCTTTTTTTAATTGGTCAAAAATTTTATCGTGAAAACTTGCACAATGCGGACAGGTCAAAGACGAAAAAACTTTTACTGTTATTTTTGCGCTTTCATCACCTATTGCTACTATGCCAGTGCTTGCATTAACTTGAGCAAAATTTAATAAGGAAATTGTTAAAAAAATTGATAATTTTTTAATTATTTTTATCATTAAAAGCCTTTATTAATTCTTTAAGTGAGTTTTTAAGATCATTGTTTTTAACATTATTTAATTCATTTTTGTAACTTTTCATTACGGTTTTTTTATTTTGTTCTAATTTTTTTTCATTTTTTTCTTCACGTATACTTTTCAATTTAATTTCTTTTATGCACTGATATCCAAAAAAAGAATTAATCTTATCTAGAATTTCTGTTTTGCAATATTCAATATTAACTTCATTACCATGAATTACATTTAGAATTAATGTTCCTTCTTTCATATTGCTATTCATTTTAATTGTACAAGGATAGCAAGCAGAAGATATGGTATTTCCCACTAATTTAGTCCAATTATCGACAATTTCAGAAAAGTTATACCCGCCTTTTTTTAATTTTTTTTTTAATCCATATGGAACGGTACTTGAAAAAGGTCTAAGTCCTTGTATGAAATTCTGTACTTTATTACTATGTCTTTTTTTACTATGCATATAAAATTTAATTTACCAAAAAAAATTCTTGCTTGGTATGATAATAATAAACGAACTCTACCTTGGCGTGTTGGTAAAAACTCATCAAAAAAGCTTTATTACAGACTTTTAAGTGAATTTATGCTCCAGCAAACACAGGTAAAAACAGTTATACCCTATTTCTTCAAGTTTATAAAAAAATACCCTACACTGCGATCGTTATCTCAAAGCAATGAGGTGCAGATATTAAAATTATGGGAAGGTCTTGGTTATTATAGGAGAGCAAAATATCTATTAGCCTCATCGAAGATTTTGGTGGAGGAACATAATTCAAAATTACCTTACGAAATAAAAGAAATTAAAAAATTACCGGGAGTTGGAGACTATACCGCAAATGCATTACTAGGCTTAGTCTATGACAAGCCGACAATAGCTTTTGATGGAAATGTCAAAAGAGTATTTGCAAGAATATTAAATAAAAATGAGTCCAAACTAGATTTTGAAAAACTTATTGAATTTAATAAAAAAAAATTGTTTAGCACAAAAAGAAATTCAGATTTAGTTGAGGCATTAATGGAATTCGGGGCATTAATTTGCAAACCAAAAGACCCAAAATGCGGTATTTGTAATTTGAATAAAGCTTGTAAGTATTTAAACTCTTCGAAGAAAATAAACAGTATAAAAAATAAAATGATTAAAAATAAAAATTATGATGTTTTTTGTTATATAAACAAAAAAAAACAAATAGCTCTTACCAAGCATAACAAGCTAGGCTTTCTAAATGAATTTAATTTGCCTCAAATCAAAGAAACAAATTTAGAGGGCAGCAAAGCGAATTGGAAATTTTTAATCAATTATAAAAACTCTATATCAAACATTAAATTAAATATTAATTTATATTATAAATTTTCAAATAAAATACCTTCAAATTACAACTGGTATTCAATAGAAAAAAACAAAGAATTTATTCCAACTTTTACAAAAAGAATATTTAAACAGGTATCAATTTTATTTTAATGAAAAAAAAAATAGCTATTATCGGAG
>MDTG01387589.1_pt1 | contig 15614 bp, 11 predicted proteins | sample 811421 | NCBI WGS metagenome assembly MDTG01 (sample SAMN05326645, study PRJNA326480) | marine metagenome | isolation source: seawater | place: Pacific Ocean: South East | collected 2011
TTTAAAGCACCAGAAATAAAGGAGCTACAGCCACGACTATTAGTACTTGGAGTAGGTGGAGCAGGCGGAAATGCAATTAATGAAATGATTGAAAATAATATGCAAGGAGTTGAATTTATTGCAGTAAATACTGACGCTCAGGATTTAAAGTTAAGTAAAGCAAAATCAAGAATTCAAATTGGTTTAAATTTAACCAAAGGTCTAGGGGCTGGAGCAAAATTAGATATTGGTCAAGCTGCTGCGGATGAATCTTTAAATGAAATAATTAATACACTTCAAGGCGCAAATATGGTTTTTATTGCAGCTGGTATGGGTGGTGGAACGGGCACTGGTGCTGCTCATGTCATCGCAAGAGCTGCTAAAGAATTAAATATTCTAACTGTAGGCGTTGTAACTCTTCCTTTTCTTTATGAAGGACCCTCTAGAATGAGAAGAGCGCAACAAGGTTTAGAGGAATTGAGAAAACATGTAGATACAATTATTGTAATTCCTAATCAAAATCTTTTTAAAATAGCTAATGAACAAACAACATTTGAAGAATCTTTTAATCTTTCAAATAATGTTTTAATGCACGGTGTTCAAAGTATAACTGATCTTATGGTAAGACCTGGATTAATTAATTTAGATTTCGCCGATGTTGAAACAGTAATGGCATCAATGGGCAAAGCTATGATGGGAACTGGAGAGGCTGAGGGAGAAGGAAGAGCTCTTAAAGCAGCAGAGATGGCAATAAGTAATCCACTCATAGATGATTACACATTAAAAGGTGCAAAAGGATTATTGGTAAATATTACAGGTGGTAAAGATCTTAAACTTTTTGAAGTTGATGAAGCTGTAAATAAAGTTAGAGCAGAAGTTGATCCTGAAGCAGAGTTAATTATTGGTGCTATTACAGATTCCGAGTTAGATGGCAGAATGAGAGTTTCAATAGTAGCAACTTCTTTAGATGGTCAACAACCAGAGTCAAAATCTGTAGTTAATATGGTTCATAGAATTCAAAATCGTAATCCTGGATATTCTGATTTTTCTAACTTGGGACCATCACCGTCTTTCAATTTTTCAAACACAACAACATCAAATCCTATGACTCATGGAGCTAATGCCTTAAAACTTGAAAATGAGGTCATACATGAACAGCAGGAAGAAAATTCTCAAAACCAAATGATGAGGAGTGACGCTGTTAATAATACTAGAGTTGAAGATATAATAGAAGATGAATCTACTAATGAAGTAGAAAAATCTTTTACGCAAGAGGCGATAGAAGCAAATCAAGAGGAAACACTAGAGAGCAATATTGAGGGGGAAGTCACGAATGATTTAAAAGAATTTGGTGTTGATTCTGATACTCCAGACTTGTTTAATTCAGGTGATGAAAATGCAAGTCCTGAGGATTTATTATCTTCGAATGAAGAGGATGAAGATGATCTCGAGATACCCGCATTCTTAAGAAGACAAAAGAATTAATGGTCTTCAAAGAAATAAATGGACGCCACCATAGTACCGAAAGTTCATAAACATTACCCGGTACTACTAAAAGAAATTATTAGTGTTATATCCCCTCAGCATGGTGGCACATTTATTGATTGTACATTTGGTCAAGGGGGCTATTCAAAAAAAATATTAGAGTTTGAAAATACAAAAGTAATAGCTCTCGATAGAGATAAAGATAGTGAAAAGGTTGCCCATCAACTAAAAAAAAATTTTGAAAATAGATTTATCTTTAAGAATATCAAATTTAGTCAATTAAATAATTTAAAACTAAAAAATGAAAATATTAGAGGAGTCATTTTTGATCTTGGCTATTCTTATACTCAAATAAAAGATCCAGAGAAAGGATTGTCTTTTGACTCTAGTGGTAAATTAAATATGTGCTTAGGATTGAATAGTTATTCAGCCGAAGATGTAATAAATAAACTTGATGAAAAAGAGTTAGAAAAAATATTTAAATTTTTTGGTGATGAGAAGGATGGAAAATATATAGCAAGAAATATTGTTAAAGAAAGATTGATAAGCAAAATTGATACTAAACATTTAATAAAAATTATTGATAAGTCAAAAAAAAGAAAAAATTTCAAAGCTCATAATGCAACAAAAGTTTTTCAGTCACTTAGAATATTTGTAAATAAAGAAATTAGTGAATTAATTTTAGGATTAATTAATGCAACTAAAATAGTAAAAAAAGGAGGTATTTTAGGTGTAGTTACATTTCACTCTATAGAGGATAAAATTGTAAAATATTTTTTTAGAAGTCTTTCAGAAAATAAAAGTATATCGAGATATAAACCAGCTACAGATCAAGCGGACCTTTTGTTCGATTTAATCAAAAAAAAACCCATTGTTCCATCAGATGAGGAGATAAATATAAATCCACCTTCAAGATCTGCTAAATTTAGATACGTAATAAAAAAAGCAGACTTTTATAATTTTGATACCGATATAAAGGAAAAATTTAAAAATTTAATTGAAATAGAAAAATTTGGAGATCGTTTGTGAAAAAATTATTTTTGGCATTTGTGATTTTTTTTTTAGTTTTATCAACAGCTATAATTAAAAATTCAGCAAAAAAAATTGAAGATGAAATATTTACAGCTAAAGAGAACATTAGAGTTCTCAAATCTGAGTTCGAAAATATATCCTTAGAATACGATTATCTTAGTTCTGCTGAAAAATTACTGGAACATCAAGCCCTATACTTCGAAGATGAATTAATTCAAAAAAATTTAAATAATATAAAGATTTATAAAATTTCAAAAGATTCAAAAAAAATCCAAGATTTTCAAATTATTAATCAATAATGAGTGAAGATAAATCAAAATTAATTATAGAAGATTATAAAAGTGATTTTATATTTAAGAAAAAAGAAAATTCTTTAAATATTCAGTTCAATAGAGTGGCATTTATTTTTTTTACTTTTTTTATTATCTATTTAATTTATACTATTCATTTAGTTCACTTAGGATCTCGTTCAAGTAAATTAGAAAATATAAATAAGATCTCTATTTCAAAAGATCAACTCTATAGGGCAGACATTGTCGACATTAATGGTAATTATTTGGCTAAAACAGTTAAATCAATTGATATAGGGCTAAAAACTAAAGATATAATTGATAAAAAAAAATTATTATTGAGTTTAAATATAATCTTTCCTAATAAAAATTTTGTAGAAATAGAAAAAAAAATAGATAGTAAAAAATTTTTTTACATAGAAAAAAAAATTTCAGAGGAAAATTATGAAAAATTAATGAAATTAGGAGATAAATCTTTAATTCCAGAGGAAAAAGTTTTGAGAATGTATCCTCAAAAAAATCTTTTTAGCCATATTCTGGGTCAGATAGATGATGATAATAAAGGTATTTCGGGATTAGAAAAATCACTTGATAAAAGACTTCGGCAGTCAAAAAGTTCAATAAAATTGACGGTAGATAAGGATATTCAATTTCTTATCCGAAAGGAATTAATCAAATATCAGAAAATTTTTAATAGCAAAGGTAGCGCTTCAATTCTAATGAATGTTCATAATGGAAATATTCTTTCCTTAATTTCTTTGCCAGATTTTAATCCTAATAAGAGACAAAATATTTCTGATGTAAATTTTATTAATAGAGTAACCAAAGGAACATATGAGCTTGGTTCAGTTTTGAAAACTTTTACATACGCAAGTGCTTTAAATGAAAAAATGATAAAACCAGAAACTGAATTTTTAGATTTACCTAAGTCACTTAAATGCGATAAATATAGAATAAGTGAATATGACAAAGAAATTCCATCTAATTTAACAGCTGAGCAAATTTTAATTAGATCAGGAAATATAGGATCAGTAAGAATCGCTCAAATGATTGGTTCAGAAAAATTCAAAATATTTTTAGAAAAAGTAGGTTTGTTAAGCCAAATTGATTTTGATATTGAAGAAGTAGCAGTCCAGAAAGAATATGATTTTGGAAAGTGTAGGTTAGCAACAGCATCTTTCGGACATGGTATTGCTACAACCATTCTTCAATTAGCTAAAGGTTATGCTGTATTATCAAATGGTGGTTATGAAATAAAACCAACTTTAATTTTTAATGAAAAACAAAAATATTTAAAAAAAAATAGAATATTAAACGAGGGAGTTTCAAAGCAAACTGTAAATGCTTTAAGAAAAATTGTAAATACAAAGGAGGGGACTGCTAAATTCGCAGATGTTCAAAATTATGAAATAGGTGGCAAAACAGGAACAGCTGATCAGCCTCAAGAAGGAGCATACTCAGAAGCAAAAATTAATACTTTTGCATCAATTTTCCCAGCTTCTAATCCACAATATGTTTTTGTGGTTATGTTAGATACGCCAAAAAAATCTAAAGATTATTATTATAAATATAGAAATCAAAAAGGGGGCTGGAAGGGAACACTTTATAATACTGCTGGATGGACATCAGTTGAGGTTGCCGGCAAAGTAATAGACAAAATTGGGCCTATTTTAGCCACAAAATATATAGAGGTTAATTAATCATGCTTCTTGGAGATTATTTTAGTAAAATAAATAAAAATTATAAAGATTTATTTTTTTCAAGAATTTCATTTCATACAAAATACTTAAAGAAACAAGATATTTTTTTTGCGATCAAAGGTAATCATTTTGATGGAAATAAATTTATACCAGAGGCAATTAAAAAAGGATGTAAAATTATTGTCAGTGAAAAAAAAATTTAAACAGCTTAAAAATGGAGTTTTATATATCCATACAAAAAATATAAGAAAATTATTAGCTGAGACTGCTTTTAAAATTTATAATAAAAGACCAAAAAATTTAATTTCAGTTACTGGAACAAATGGAAAATCGTCAGTTGCAGATTTTTATTATCAAATAATGAATTTAAATAAAAAAAAAGTTGCATCAATTGGTACATTGGGGGTCAAATCAAAAAATATTAATTTAAATTTATCAAATACTACAATGGATCCAATTAAACTAGGGCAAGTGTTGACTATGCTAAAGGATCAAAGAATAGAAAATATTATTATGGAGGCTTCTAGTCATGGTCTTAAACAAAATAGATTAGATGGATTAAAGTTTGATTTGGGCATATTTACAAATTTATCACAGGACCACCTTGATTATCATAAAAATTTGAAAAATTACTTAAAGGCAAAACTTTATTTGTTTGAAAATTTGATAAAAAAAAAAGGAATTGTAGTTACAGATCAACTAATACCTGAATTTAAAAAGATAAAAAGAATTACTGTAATTAAAAAATTTAAATTACACACATTAAATGATAAAAAAAATAATTTTAAGGTCATCTCACACAGTTTTAAAGGAGAGTCTCAATTATTAAGAGTTAAATATAATAATGTAATACGATTTATTAATTTGAATTTAATTGGCAAAATACAGATCAAAAATGTTTTAATGGCTATAATTGCAGCAAAAAATAGCAATATAAGTTTAGATAAAATTTTTAATATAATTCCAAAACTTAAACCAGTTGAGGGAAGATTAGAAAAAATTGGAAAAATAAAAAATTTTTCAAAAGTAATTCTTGATTATGCACATACACCAGATGCATTGAAGACTTGTCTTTTAAATCTTAGAGAGCAATTTCCTAATAAAAAGATAAATTTGTTATTTGGTTGTGGGGGAAATAGAGATCAGGATAAAAGATCAAAAATGGGTAAAATAGCAAATAAATACTCAGATAATATTATTCTTACAAATGATAATCCAAGATTTGAAAATCCAGATGAAATAAGAAGAGATATTAAAAAAGGTATTAAAAAAAAAATTAAAGAAATTCCTAATAGAGCAAAAGCCATATCGGAAGCTATTCAAGATTTAGATTCCGGTGATATTTTGCTTGTTGCAGGAAAAGGTCATGAAAAAACACAAGATTTAGGAAAAAAGAAAATATATTTTTCAGATAGAAAAATAATTTTGAATGCAATTAAAACTAAAAATTCCAAACTTTCAGATAATTTAAAAATAAATGTAATTAATGAAGCTATAAAAATTTATAAATTACCCCCCTCAATATCAATTAAAAAAGCAAGAATTAATTCTCGAGAGGTTAATAAAAATGATATTTTTTTTGCAATAAAAGGAAAAAAAAATGATGGAAATAATTTTGTTGCTCATTCATTTAAAAGAAAAGCGTCATTAGCGGTTGTGAATAAAATTCAAAACAAATTAAATATAAGTCGTCAGATAAAAGTTAAAAATTCTTTAAAATTTTTAGTAAATGTTTCAAAAATTTTTAGAAAGAGTATTGATACTAATTTAATAGCTATTACAGGTAGTTGTGGAAAAACTACACTTAAAGAATTATTAGGGGATGTATTAAGTAAAATTAGCAAAGTAAGCATTTCACCGAAATCATATAATAATAAATTTGGAGTTCCATTAAGTCTTTTTAATCTTAGACAAAATGATGAATATGGAATTTTAGAGGTTGGAATGGATAAAAAGGGTGAAATTGATTATTTAACAAAAATTGTTAAACCAAATATTGGTGTAATAACAAATATAAATTATGCGCATGCTAAAAATTTTAAAAGTATAAAACAAATTGCACTGGCAAAATCTGAAATAATTAAAAACATTAGCCGTAGTGGTTTTATTGTTTTAAATGCAGATGATAGTTTTTTTAAACTACATAAAAACATTGCCAATTCAAAAAATCTTAAAATAGTTACTTTTGGTATAAAAAGTCGAAAATCAGATATCAAATTAATTGATATCAAACCATTAAGGAAAAAATTTAAAATCATTATTAGTTTTAATAATGAAAAAAAATATTTTATGATATCCAACAATTTTCAAAATAATATATATAATATTCTTTCTGCATTAGCTGTTATCAGCATTAATAAAAATATATTCAAATTAAATAAAAATACCTTCTTAAATTCTAAAATTCCCGAAGGAAGGGGAGATCATTCAATAATTAAAATTTACAATAAAAAAGTGAATTTAATTGATCAGAGTTATAATTCTAATCCTTTATCATTAAAAACAGCAATAAAGAATTATGATAAAATTGATGCAAAAAAATCAAACAAATATTTAATTATTGGTGACATGTTAGAGCTTGGAAATCATTCTAAAAAACTTCATCAATCTATTGCCCCAATTATAAATCAAACTAAGATAGATAAGGTATTTGTTAAAGGAAAAATGGCCTCAATAATATTCAAAGATATCTCAAAAGCAAAAAGAGGAAGAATTTTATTTAATAAATCACAAATTATTGAATTGATTAAGAAAGATTTAAATAATAATGATTATTTAATGATAAAAGCATCACTTGCAACGGGTTTTAACAAAATAGCAAAAGAACTAAAAGGATTAACTTAAATGCTTTATCAATTTCTATTAAATTTTGTTGATATTTTTGGTTTTTTAAATGTTTTTAAATATCTAACTTTCAGAACTGGATTATCTTTTTTCACATCACTTGTTATAGTTTTAATCATTGGAGGACCTTTTATAAAATTTTTTTCAAGTCAAAAAATGATAAATCCAATACGAGCTGATGGGCCAAAAGATCATATAATAAAAAAAATTGGCACACCTACAATGGGTGGTGTAATTATTTTGTTTGGTTTATTAGTAGCAGTTATTTTTTGGGGAGATCTTTCTAATAAAAATATTTTGTTTTGTTTGTATATCGTAGTTTCATTTGGTCTTCTGGGAGCTTTAGATAATTATAAAAAAATAAAACATAATAATTCTTCAGGAATTTCCTCAAAATTTAAAATTATAGTTCAAATTTTGTTATCAATTATAGGTATAACCGTGTTTATTTATTTTTCAGACAATAAAGACATAAATAATTTATATTTTCCATTTTTCAAAAACTTAATAATTAATCTTGGATGGTTTTTTATTCCATTTTCGGTATTTGTAATTATAGGTTCTTCGAATGCAGTTAATTTGACGGATGGACTGGATGGATTAGCTACAGTACCAGTTATACTTGTGGCGACATGTTTTGCATTCATTAGCTATGTGACAGGTAATGTTGTATTTTCAAATTATTTACAAATCCCATATATTGAAGGAACAGGAGAAATATCAGTTTTTTGTGGAGCAATAATTGGATCTTGCTTAGGTTTTCTTTGGTTTAACGCTCCTCCAGCTAAAATTTTTATGGGAGATACTGGCTCATTATCATTGGGAGGTTCGCTTGGAGCTGTAGGAATAATTACAAAGCATGAAATTGTTTTAGCGATTACTGGTGGTCTTTTTGTTTTAGAAGCTGTTTCTGTTATGGTTCAAGTAATTTCTTTTAAGCTTACCGGCAAAAGAATCTTTAAAATGGCACCAATACACCATCATTTTGAAAAAAAAGGATGGCCAGAATCAACTGTTGTAATTAGATTTTGGATTATATCAATAATCCTAGCAATGATTGGTTTAGCGACCTTAAAATTAAGATAATGAAGGTAACTAAAAATATTTTTCTAGGAAATAAAATATTAATATATGGACTAGGCAAGAGTGGTATTGCAGCATTTAAATTTTTAAACAAAATAGCAGATGTACATTTATTTGATGACAATCAAAAAATAAATAAAAAACTAATTAATTTAAATCAACTTTTAAAAACAGATTTTGATAGAATTATTATTAGCCCAGGAATTGATTTTTTAAATTGTAAACTATCTAACTTTTTGCAAAAAAATTATTATAAGATTTATACAGATTTAGATGTATTTTATTCTTTTTATAATAATCCAAGTATAGCCATCACAGGCACGAATGGAAAATCAACAACAGCTAAAATTTTGTATGATGTTTTGACTGATCAAAATAAAGATGTAAGACTTATTGGAAATATAGGAAATCCAGCTCTATCAGTAAAAAAAATTTCAAAAAAAACTTTTTTTGTAATTGAGGTGTCTTCCTATCAATTAGATTATAGTAAGATATTCAGCTCAAAATATGCCGTTATTTTAAATATAAAACCAGATCATATTGAAAGACACAGAAATTTGAGAAATTATGTTGATGCAAAATTTAAGCTATTAGAGTCTCAAACTAAACAATCTTTTGCTTTTCTAAAAAAAAAAGATGTTTTAATTAACGAAAAAATAAAAAGAAGTAAATTTAAACAAAAAATTTATAGAGTTGATACTTCAAATATCAATAAAATATTAGTTCAACTTAACAATAATTATTTTAAATCAGATGGAAATAAAGAAAACTTATCATTTGTTTTAAAGATTGCATCTAAACTTAAACTTAATAATGCTAAATTAATTAAAACGTTGAATAATTTTAAAGGGTTGAAATATAGGCAACAAGAAATTTTCAATAATAAAAATTTAAAAATAATAAATGACTCAAAATCAACAAGTTTTGCATCTTCAGAAAATATCCTTAAAAATATAAAAGATATTTATTGGATTATAGGAGGAATTCCAAAAAAAGGAGACAAATTAAATTTATCTAAAAAAGAATGTAAAAATTTTAAAGTTTTCATATTTGGCAAACATCATAGAAAATTTGCTTCTATTTTAGGAGGAAAAATTAAATTCCAGAAATTTAAAAGTTTAAAAGAAACATTAAAAAATATTTTTTTAGAAATTAAACATGATAAATTTAAAAAGAATATAATATTTTTTAGTCCCGCAGGAGCATCTTTTGATAATTTTAAAAATTTTGAAGATAGAGGAAATTATTTTAACCAACTAGTTAAAAAAAATATTAATGCAAAATTATAGTTTATTTCATAAATTATATTATCAATGGTGGAAAAACATAGATAAATCTATTTTTATTCTCATAAGTTTATTATTTATAATAGGTTTATTTTTTTCTTTAGTTTCGACTTCATTAATAGCATCTGATAAATTAAATACTAATAGCTATTTCTTTTTTTTTAAACATTTAATTTATGTTTTGATTGGAGTTGTCATTATTTTTATTTTTTCTTTGTTTAGTAGAGATCAGTTATTAAAAATCTCAACTATTCTTTTCTTTATATCCCTTCTTTCATTATTTTTAGTTCCAATAATTGGCATTGAGGTAAAAGGATCAAAGAGATGGATAGACTTTTTCTTTCTGCCAAGATTTCAACCTATTGAAGTTTTAAAGCCATTTCTAATAATAATTTTATCAATTATTATTTGTAGCAATAAGGCAAATATTTTCTCCAAATATTTAATGTCAACTATTCTGATATCTATAATTTCATTTCTTTTAATAACTCAACCTGACATTGGTCAGACGTTGCTAGTAGTTTTCTCGTGGGCTATTCTAATTTTTACCTCTGGAATAAATATATATTTTTTAATCGGTATTATTGTATTGGGCTCAAGTTTACTCACATACTTAATTATCTATGTACCAAAATTTAATTATATCCAAGGACGTATTTTTTCTTTTTTTAATAGAGATACTGGATCTCATAATTTCCAATCAGATAAAGCAATAGAATCAATTACTAGTGGAGGTTTTTTTGGAAAGGGAATTGGTGAAGGTACACTTAAAAACACGGTACCGGAGGCTCACACAGATTACATAATTTCTGTAATTTCGGAAGAATTTGGTGTTGTAGCCATAATATTGATATTATTATTATTTTTGATTTTCATTCATATGGTTTTTAAAAAAATTAACTTTGAAACTGATGATAAAAATAAACTAATCTTAATAGGATCTATATGTTTAATCTTAATGCAGGCAACAATTCATATTGGTGTAAATATAAGATTATTTCCTACCACAGGAATGACCTTACCTTTTTTAAGCTATGGAGGATCATCGATAATAAGTACATCAATTCTAGCTGGAATAATTTTAAATTTAACAAAAAGAAAAATCAAATAATTAATGAAAAAAAAAATATTAATTTCTACGGGGGGATCAGGAGGGCATGTTCTTCCAGCAATTACAATTTATGATCATTTAAAATCAAGTAACAAAATGCTGATATCAACTGATCTACGAGGACTTAAGTACTTGGATAACGACAATTATAATTCTATTATAGTAAATACTCCTAAGTTAAATAATTCATTTTTATTTCCACTAGCAATCGTAAAAATTTTTGTTTTAACAATTAAATCTTTAATAATCCTTAAAAAGGAAAATATTTCAATTTTAATCTCTACCGGTGGATACATGTCACTGCCATTATGTTTTGCTGCAAAAATCTTGAATATCAAAATTTATTTAATTGAACCAAATAGAGTCCTTGGAAGGTCAAATAAATTCTTTTTAAATTTTGCAGAGAAATTAATTTGTTATTCGAAAAACATAATTAATTTACCAACAAAATTCAAAACAAAACAAACTATAATTAAGCCATTAATAAGAAAAAAATATTATGAAACAGATTTAAAAAAAGAGAATAGCGAGTTATTTACAATTATAATTATGGGGGGTAGTCAAGGAGCAAATATATTTGATACACTTATGTTGGAAATTCTAGTAAATATTTCAAAATTATGTCCTTTGAAAGTAATTCATCAAACAAGTAAAAAAAATTTTGAGCTACTTGAAAAATTTTATAATAAAAATAAAATTGAAAATAAAGTTTTCACTTTTGAAAAAAATTTAAATGAGCTTTTAATACAATCAGATTTATGTATTACTAGAGCAGGCGCCTCCAGTTTGGCTGAACTTTCCCTATTGCAAATACCTTTTATAGCAATTCCCCTACCAGATTCAAAGGATAATCACCAATATGAAAATGCTAAATATTATAATGATAAAGATTGTTGCTGGATCTTCAACCAAAAAAAATTTGATAAATATAAATTTGAGGAATTACTGATAAAAATATCTGTTAAGAAAGATGAATACATGAAAAAAAAAAATAATCTAGAAAAATTAAATTATCAAAATACATGGAATAATGTTAATCAAAATTTATTAAAAATATTAAATGAAAATTAAATTAGCAAAATCAGAAATCATACATTTTATTGGTATTGGTGGAATTGGAATGAGTGGTTTATCTTTAATAATGAAAGGTAAAGGTTTTAAGGTTCAGGGAAGTGATATTACCATAAATAAAAATATTGAACGATTAAAAAATGAAAATATCAAAGTTTTCATTGGACATAAAAAACAAAATATTAATAAAGCAACTATTTTAGTTGTCTCATCGGCAATAAAAAAGAATAATCCAGAATTAATAGAGGCAAAAAATAAACAATTACCTGTCTATAAAAGGGGAGAAATGTTAGCCAATATTGTTTCTTTAACAAAAAATATTGTAGTGGTTGGTTCTCATGGAAAAACTACAACAACCTCACTTATAGCCTCAATATTTCAAGAGACTAAAATAGATCCAACAATAATAAATGGAGGTGTAATTAATTCTATAAATAATTCTGCCAAACTTGGCAAAAGTGATTGGTCAATTTTAGAAGCTGATGAATCTGATGGAAGTTTTGTTTTTATTCCACCAACATATTCAATAATAACTAATATTGATAGAGAGCATATGGATTACTACACTTCAATGGATGAATTAAATAAACACTTTATTAAGTTTGTTAATAAGGTTCCATCATTCGGTAAATCATTTATTTGCTTTGATGATAAAAATAACAGAGATTTGATAAAAAAATTTAGAAATAAAAATTTTTATACTTACGGTTTAAATCTTAAGTCAAACTTTTGTATTAGAAATATAAAACAATTTAAAGAATATTCTCAGTTTGATTTAAAAATAAAACTACCAAATAAAAAAAATAAAATTATCAAAGGATTCAAAATACCATTACTAGGAATTCATAATATCAAAAATTCTGTTGCAGCCGCAGCTCTAGCACTTACTGTAGGGTTATCTATCTTTGATATTAAAAAAGGGCTCAAAAATTTTAAAGGAGTTCAAAGAAGATTTAATAAAATTTTTACTTATAACAACGTCGATTTTTTTGACGATTACGCTCATCATCCAACTGAAATAAAAGAAGTACTTGAGGGAGTAAATAATGTTTATAACGAATATGAAAAAATTTGCATTTTTCAACCACATAGAATTTCAAGATTGAAAGATCTAAAAAAAGAATTTACTTATGCTTTTAAAAATGCTGATAAAGTAATTTTATTTCCAATTTATACAGCCGGTGAAAAAATAAAGCTTGGGTTTAATTATATAGATTTTGCTAAACAGATTATGACAAATTCAAAAGTACAATTATTTTTAGTAGATGATAAATTGCAATTAGCTCAGTATGTTAAGCATAATATTTATGGAAAAAAAATAGTTATAAGCATGGGTGCAGGAACAATTTCAAGCTGGATAAGAGAATTACCAAAATTAATATGAAATTAGTAAATTTAAGAGAATTATCATTAGAATTTAGTAATAATCTAAAGTTAAATTATGATCTTAAAAATAAAAATTGGTTTAACATCGGAGGAAAAACTAAAATTTACTATAAAGCTGATAATTTATTAGAATTAGTCAAATTTCTTAAAAAAATTTATCAGAAGGAAAAAATATTCATTTTAGGTGGTGGTTCCAATACATTAATATCAGATAAAACTTATGATGGTGTTGTAATTAAATTAACAAAAAATTTTAATAATATTTCAAAGTTATCTGATGAAGTTATCATTGCAGGAAGTGCAGTTAGTGATAAATCATTATCTGAATTTGCAATGGAAAATAATATTGGAGGATTTGAATTTTTATCATGCATACCTGGTACCATCGGTGGAGGAATAAAAATGAATGCGGGTTGTTTTGGAAAAGAATTTAAAGATATTTTAATTTCAATCCAAGTAATTAACACAGCTGGTCAAGTTTCAACAATTCCAGCCAAAGATATTTGTTTTAAATACAGGGATAGTGGATTATCAGAAGATCTTATTTTTTTGAGCGCTTCTTTTAGAGGTTTTAAAAAAAGTAAAGATAAAATTAAAAATGAAATCGAACTATTAAAAAAAAAGAAAAATCAAGCACAACCTACTAAAATTAAAACTAGTGGAAGTACTTTTAAAAATCCTGTTGATCAATCAAATAAAAAAGTTTGGCAATTAATTAAAGAGTCTGTACCACTTGAAAAATCATTTGGAGAAGCGTCTATTTCTGAAAAACATTGTAATTTTTTTGTAAATAAAGGTAACGCAAAATTTGAAGATATGAAAAAATTAATTGAATTTGTATCTGAAAGTGTATTTAAAAAAACTGGTGTTAAGTTAGAAACAGAAATAAAAATTTTGGAATAAATTGAAAAAAAAAATACTTATAATATCAGGAGGAATTTCAAAGGAGAGAGAGATAAGTCTTGATACAGGATTACAAGTATTTAATGAATTAAAAAAAAATGGGTACAGAGTCTTAATTACTGAACCAAATAATAATTTGACACGAATTGTTAAAAAATTTAAACCTAGTGTTATATTTAATGCTTTGCATGGCCAATTTGGTGAAGATGGGTATATTCAAACTATTCTCGAGAAATTTAATATACCGTACACACACTCAGGTGTCATAGCTTCTTCTATAGCTATGGACAAAGAAATTTCTAAAAAAATTTTCATTAAAAATAAAATAAACACACCTAAGTATTTTACTTATTCTTATAATTTAAATCAAAAAGAATTGATAAAAAAAATAAGTAACCTTTTTAAGTTTCCTGTTGTAGTCAAACCTTTAAACGAAGGCTCCAGTGTAAATGTATATATTTGTAACAATAATAATATTTTTAAAATTTTAAATTCAATAAGAAATTATAAAAAAGTTTTGATTGAGGAATTTATAGGCGGTAGAGAAATTCAGGTTGCAATAATGGGTAAAAAAAAGCTTGGAGCAATTGAATTAAAGCCTAAAAGAAAATTTTATGATTATCAGGCAAAATATGACTCAAAATCTAATACCAAGCATATAATTCCAGTAAAACTAAAAAAAAAGGAATTAAATCGAGTGATGAATATGGCTTTAAAAGCACATAGAGCAATTGGATGTAGTGGCATCACAAGATCAGATTTTAAATTTTATAACGGGAAATTTTATCTATTAGAAATAAATACTCAGCCTGGAATGACAAAGCTTTCATTAGTACCTGAAATTGCAGCATTTAAAGGAATAAGTTTTTTAAAATTAATTGAATGGATTTTGAAAGATGCATCAAAGAAAAAGTAAAAAAATTTTATTTTATTTTTTTTTACTTATAATAATAAGCTCAACAACAAATACTTCAATTAATAATCTAAATTTAAATAAAATAACAAATATTAAAGTTATTGGATTAAATGATCTAAACAACCAGATTATTTCAAAAAAAATAAAAAATTTAAATTTAAAAAGTATTTTATTTCTTAATAAAAAAGAAATTAAAAATATAATAAATAAAAATTCATTAGTCGAAAAATATGAGGTAACAAAACTATATCCATCTTCAATTGAAATTAAAATTTATAAAACTAATTTTTTGGCAAAAATAAATAATAATGGTAAAATATTTCTAATAGGATCGAATGGCAAGTTAATATCAAATGATACTGAAATTAAAAATTTGCCATTTATTTTTGGAAAACCAAAAATTGTTGAATTTTTAAAGTTTAAAAAAATTATAGACAGGTCTAATTTGCCTTATAATGAAATAGAAAGTATTTATTTTTTCCCCTCAAAAAGATGGGATTTGAAATTGAAAGATAATATTTTACTAAA
>MDTG01238807.1_pt1 | contig 15612 bp, 14 predicted proteins | sample 811421 | NCBI WGS metagenome assembly MDTG01 (sample SAMN05326645, study PRJNA326480) | marine metagenome | isolation source: seawater | place: Pacific Ocean: South East | collected 2011
CCTGAAACAAAATCTTGTTTCGATTGCTGCTCTGTGGTTCCTTTTACGTAAAGGGAATGTTTAAGTGGTTGCGGCATTATTTTTCTCCAAAATTTTTATTTGATACTTTTTCGATAGTAAGAGGAAACTTGTAAGTTATCAATGTTTTTGGATTTGCAAGGGCGTCTTAACGTTTTTGATTAATAGTTGGGATGCGGGACACATATATGTGTATCACCCTGTCCAGAGAGCGTATTCGGAAAATTGGTCTTTGAAGTCATCAAATCCAATGTCTCATTACAGCGAATGTTCGTGAAACACAAATTTAAAAAAGGTATCTAATATATGCTAAGCAACGGAAATGCAATGTAGTTCGATGTGAAATAATACTGCGCAAATGCTTGTGTCTGACGACGTTTCGATTTGACATATTCGTATATGTATATATTCTTATACACAGACCAATTAGAATAAAGTGTTAAAAGTGTCTGTTTTTTCAACCATTCAACCATTCAAACAGAAAAGGTTAAGCCATGTCTTTTAAAAGTTTTGTAAAAATCATATCTTCTTGTTTTTTTCTAATGCTGACCCCATTTCTTGCGAGTTTGTCGTTTGGCGACTTGGAAGAGGTTGTGGTTACGGCTGAGCGTATTGAGGCTGATTTGCAGGAGGTGCCTATGGCGGTGACAGCGCTTTCGGCCGAGCAACTGGATACATATCAGATCAATAGCACAATGGATCTCACGAAGACTGTGCCCGGAATGGTTTACAGAAAAAATACTGGAACGGCGAGTGCTTCGAACGTTTACATTCGCGGTTTTGGTGATGATGAGAGTCGATTAACCGACGCAACAACAGGCCTCTATATTGACGGAGTATTCGTCGGTCGACCTTATGGCTCTTTGGTCGACTTGGTGGACGCAGGAAGCGTTGAGGTGCTGCGAGGGCCTCAAGGTACACTGTATGGAAGAAACACAATAGCCGGAGCCATAAAGATCACTTCCAGAAACCGTGGCGAACCCGGGGGTAAAATTTCCGTGAGTGCCGGTAACGAGGGCTATAAGAAGATAAAAGCTTACGTTGATTTTAATCTTTCTGACACGAGTGGCATGAGCATTGCTGGGCTTGCAGAAGAAAGTGACGGTTTCGTTGATGCAGGCGAGTTTGGTAAGCAAGGAGGGAAAGACGTTACCGCCTTTAGAGTCGCATATGATCAAGCGTTTGATAATGGCTGGAACTTAAAAATGTCATATGACATGGCTAAAGATGACTCTGACCCTGTTCCTGCGACGCTTCGCGGCTACTACACTACTCCTCCAAATAGCAGTAAGGACTACATAGATAATACCGATTCCGATGGAATAACTGTTGCACTTACTGGCCCAATCGGGGAGTGGGACGCGAGTATTCTTTATGGGAGAAGAACTATAGAGAATTTTCTTGATACCCATATCGTAGGGCGGTTCGTTCAGACCATGGATCAAGAACAGGATTCTCTTGAATTCTCGGCCAACCGAGACTTCGGCATGCTGAATTTGACGCTCGGCTTATTTTGGTTCGAAGAGACATTCGATTATGAACAAGATTTTTTCGCATTTTCAGCGTGGGGAGCCACGTATGACTGGAAATCTGATCAAACCGCCGCCTTTGTAAATGCGAAATGGGCATTGTCCGATGCGCTAACCTTGACCACTGGCTTAAGGGTTATGCAGGAGGACAAGAGTATGAGAGTCACTGATGAAAACAACTTGAAGCTGGGTGGATTCCCCGTGTATACATGCTTGTTTGGCGGGCCTCCGTGCACTGGGCTTTTACCCCTAGATGACAGTAATGATTTGGATCATGAAGATTATCGAGTCGCGCTTGACTACAAAGTGAATGATGATGTTATGACGTACATTTCTTTTTCTACTGGATCTCGATCAAGCGGCTGGTCCTCTGATGTGCTAAACAAAGTGGATCAGGAGGATCTTGAAACATTGGAACTGGGTGTAAGATCAACTTTTGGAAATCATAGAGTCAACCTGACGCTTTTTGATTCAGTTTTGGAGGGATTTCAAACAGGAGTTTCCCGAGATGGGGGTTTCGGAAGATCCAACGCTGATGAGGCTGAATTCCAGGGGATAGAGCTGGAGATATCTGGGAACATATCGGATAGATTGTCTTATTTTGGATATGTCACAAGTCTTGATGCTGAGTACACCGAGCTTACGGTGGGTCAGGCCCAAGCTTTTCTGGGCGCTAATGCTGATATAAGACAAGCAGCTTGTCCAGCGGCCGGGGGCTTTGACGAGAACCCAAGTGTCTGGCAGCAATGTGCATACGGCCTCGCGATAAAAGGCGCTCCAGATCTTACGTGGAGCTTTGGCCTGAGTTATGCTATGACGGAAGCGATTTCAATTGACCTGCAAGCCTACGGAGCGGATGAAACTCATAACCTCACCGCTAACCCCGATTTTGCCAAGACTGATACTTATGACAAATGGGATATGAGCTTAACTTTCGATCCTCCTAACGCGATGTGGTCTGTTAAACTTTGGGGTAAAAATATAACTGATCAGCACGAGGTGGCTAATGGGTCGGGCACTCCGGGAACCCCTTCAGCGCTTCCTTACATGTATGATCCGCAGTCTTATGGTGTCACCGTCTCGGTTGAAATGTAATCGGATAGGTGGACGGGTTCGCATCTGAAGGGGGGGCTTACAGCCCCCCTTTTTATTCCACCTCGATACCTGATTTCAGATTGGGTTGAAGCAGGGTTGCTCCTCCAGCAGCTATTAAAGAGGGGACAATAGCCAGAGTGAATGCCACTTTCCAGCCATAAATTTCCACTAGGTTAGCGACGATCACAGGGTATAGAGCGAATCCCAGGTTAATACCCATCCCAGCCACAGCGCCAACAGCAGTTGCTCTAATATTTGTTGGAAACAGTTCTGAGACAAAAATCGTCAAAACAGCCGATGTGCCATAAAAAAACATCGCCATGATTGAGAAAAGTGCCATATCATAGGCATAGCCGTTGTCTGGCCAGATGAGAAAACATACTGCAAGCGCGCCTACCCAAGTCCATATTACTACCGTATTTCTGCGGGTAGTTATGAATTCTCCCACTAGTGAAGCGCCTAGATACCCCAAGACGCCTACACCATAGGACAGTCCAACCAGAGCAGTGGAATCTTCAAGGGAGTACCCGCGGACTTCTTGAAAAAAGGTTGGAAAATAAAAGGCTGTGCCTGCATACGCACCGCCATATCCGAGAAAGGCTGTCCAACCCAAAAAGGCCCTCAAGCGGTATTCGCGCGAACAAATAATCTTGAGTCTTTCAAGAAAAGAAAGGACGTTTTCGCTCTCTTTAGCACTTGAATCCATGTGCTTTTTGCTTTCGGGGAGCGAACGGGCAATTAAAATGGCCAGAGGGATCACTGCAAACGCTGGTAAGAAGATTGACCGCCACCCATAGTTGCTCATTAGAGGGATGGCTATGATAGACGCTAGAAACCATCCCAGTGGGTACCCGCATTGCATTATCCCACCGAAGATGCCTCGATACTTCGCAGGTGCTGTCTCAACGATCATGGCGTTTGTTATGGGGACTAATCCGGTGCTAATGGCGAAGGCTGCTATGCGAAGGGCCGCCATCGCTTCGACAGAGGGGGCCATACTGTGAAGACCCACAAGCAGAGCGGAAATTGACAAACAAACTGCGAACAGATTTCTTCGTCCATACTTATCAGCAAGAAATCCTGAAATTACAACTGAAACCACTGACACTAAAAATGCCGCGGTGAGTATGAAACCAATGAATACGAGATCTACGTTGAATTCTTCCATTATAGAGGGGATGGCATAACCAAAAAATGACTGATCCATGTTTGCTATAGTCCAGCCGAAAAGACAGATAGCCAGCACCTTCAAAGAGTAGCTGTATTGTTCTAACAATTGCATAGTCTGTACTTTCAGTCTTCAGCGATTGGAGACAAAATTGACTCAATAAAGTTATCTCGTTCGCGCTCTATGTCTCCGCGTGAGCCGTTCTCAGAGAGCATTTTTTCCAATTCTTCCTGAGTAATCGACTCTTTCTCTAAAACGTAAGCTTCTAGCGCGCGCATGCGATTTTTGGTTACGTATAGTTCTCCCGCCACTTGGATCACTACTTTGAAGATTTTGTCCAGCATCGGATCGCCCAGCCAATGTTTTCTACTCATTTAAATTTCCTCTCTCAGCGCCATGGATAATTCCTTAAATGACCATGAATAAGTTGGTCATTATCCTCAATCTCTTGATAGTCTATCCCCAGTTTTCCGGGCGTATAGCAAAAATTTACATTTCCATTTTTAGAGCTTATGGGTCCATGAGGTATTCCGGGAGGGCGACAAAGGTAACTACCCTCTGTCATCGTATAACCCTCTTTTCCATCTACGGTAGCGATATTAACTTCACCGCTCAAGCAATAGTTTTCCTCGAAGATGGGATGCTTCTCCAAGCCATTGGCAAACCATCCCGGCAACAGGCCAGCTAGGTGCGTGCTTGCCCCAGTTTCTGGATCCTGCCGAAGCACTTTTACCATGATTCCCTGTCTGTATGGATTCGAGGGATCAGAAACATCTAAAGGGTTTACCCATTCCAGCTTCCAACTATCCAACATCCTCACGGACCTTTCATGGATGGTGGTAGTTTTGGACACGTAAAAAATGGGCTTTGTTTCACATATTATCAAGAAACGGGTGTCGCCAGAACTACGCCACCTGCCATGCGGAGAGTCTGTGTGATAATAACAAAAGCAACCGGAATGCATCTTTACGTCATCAAAAATGAGGTTTCCGTCGAGGACAAAAAGTTGAAACTCACTTGTGCAGGCCAAAACCTTTTTACTATCGAACCCGTTGGGCACTTCAATGATCCCGGTGTAGCTTCCCGATAAAGGGTCATCTGTTAACTTTCGATGACAAACGCGACCATCTAGTGCCGTTTGTTCCCATGGCACAGCAGTTATTTCCCTCCAGTTAGCATTCTCTACATGCCTTTTTGCCACTCTATGCCCTCGATCGCGCAGTAACTAAAGTTTGTCACAAAGACCATGATTTTGCGAAAAAAAGATAGACTTTGAACTTTCCTTTTGGATGAGTCAATCATAAACTATCTGGATGTAAGGAATTTCGTTCGGACTCATTTATAAGGAGAGCTCTCGATGCAATTAACAAAGACCCTTGACGAACAAGCAAGATTTGATTTTGTTTCTGGACTTATGAAGTATAACTCAACTGGCATCGGCAAATCGATGACAGAGTATTTTTTGGACAATGAGAGCATGATCAAACCTGACGAGCCGGTCATAGAGAGCATTGGGGCCTTTATGAATGATGCGCCCATCTATAAGTTTGGTGCCTTTTTTGAACTTAATAACCATGCATTAATGTTTGAGACTGTATTGGACATATTAGAAAAAAGGAGAGATGAGGTGACGGCATGGCTCGAAAACTATAATCGAGGGCCGTGTAAGGGACAACTTACATTGAATGATGAGGTGTCGACTCCGTATTACTACAAAAACATCGATATACATACCCAGCCAGGTAGTTACCATGCCGAATTTGCGGGATTTTTGTATCACTGGATGATTGGCCCATTTTTGGTTCATAGAGATGATCAAGATGAGATGGGTTGGCAATTGGCGAGAGGAGTGCCGCAGAAAGGCTACAGAGATATTTTGGATATGGGATGCGGTATTGGAAAGAGCACATTCCCCTACTGTGATCTATATCCCGATGCGAACGTGACCGGCATTGATTACGCCGCGTCTATGCTTAAATACGGACACCAGTTCGCTCAAGAGCGCGAGAAAAATGTTTCTTTCCATCAGGCATTGGCCGAGGATACTGGCTTCGAGGATGAAAGTTTTGATTTAATCACAGCAATTTGGCTGTTCCACGAGTTGCCCGCTAAGGTTCGTGACCAAGTTGTTACGGAGGCATACAGACTGCTTAGACCCGGAGGTGTGTTTGCAATTATGGAATCACCACCATTTAAGAACCTAGAAGAGGATTACAGCAAGCTCTCATCTTTTTTGTTAGATTCCACTGGACGACGAATGAGCGACCCCTATATTCCGGGTTTTTTCAAAGAAGATAGGGTGGAGATGTTTAAAAGAGGGGGATTTAGCGATCCCAAAGATGTAGCGCTACCAAATGATCTGACCGGTTGGGGCTCTGGAGAGAGTTATTTCTTTGGATCATATCCTTGGTGGATGACAATTGGTGAAAAATGATCCCGAGGAGGAATATGAGTTGATGAAGGATCTGGAGACTAGATATAAAAGCATCTGCTTAAAACTGTGGGGTGATCAACAGGGTGAAGAAATTCATGCCTGGATCATGGAAAACCGTCCGGCGGCATTTCAAAAAAAATTGATGGAGGTGATGGTACCCATCTGGGAGATGGATGCAGTTGAGCTTAAAACGAAAATATTGTGTTGTATTGCATCTTTCACTTCCCATGGTAAAACCGAGGTAGAATTTTTTATTAAAATGGCTTATGCGCACAAAATACCTCAAGTGGAAATCGAGGAGATCTTGCTTTTGACGGGTTTGGAATTCGGTTTCCCCAATGCCGAAATGACTATAGGGGTGCTGCAAGAGGTCTATCAATCTGCGCCAACGACGGCATGATTTCAGCGAGCAGAGAACATATCGAATTTGTCCAAATTAATGAATTGTCCATTCAGGGTAACGATTTTGGAAATCCTAATCCCGGGCTGAGGACACAAGTTTTGAGCGGTAATGCGCAGACCGGATACACTATGCTGGTGGAGGCTGCTCCGGGATGGTGCAACCCCTATTGCGTTAGATTTGCCTCAGATTTAGAGGTGCTAATTTTATCTGGTGATTTACGCATTAATGACTCAATCTTAACGAGGGGTTTTTACTCGTTCATCGGCTTAGGCTCGATTATTAATTCGATGTCATCCTCATCAGGAGCTATCATATATTGGATGGCCAATGGTTCTCCCCAATGGCACATTGGAGATGTTGTGGAGAAAAATACAGGTAATGAGTTTCAGATTATCGATACATCAAGCATACCGTGGACCGACTCCCCTGCATATGAGGGACGAGAGGTGGATGAGGTAGTGCCCGGCTTGTCAGTTCGATTAATTCGACAAGACCCGATAACATCCGCTTACACTCTAATGACGAGGCATCAGCCTGGTTGGGTAGACCCGAGGTTGGAGGCCCATGAAACTTGGGAGGAGCTATTGCTGGTGCAAGGTGACTATTTGATGGGCACTACAGGGGGACTGACGGGAGGTAGTTATATTTTCAGGCCTCCGATCAGGCCGCATGGGCCGCAAGCGACGGTTTCTGGTGCGGTTTGGTTTTGCCGAGGTGAGAAGGAGATAGATTTTCAATACCATGAGGAGGCTTGGGTTGAGAATCACATCGGCTCCTACCAAAGAAATTTTAAGAATATGGACCATAATGCCATGCAGCCTTGGGGAAATTGGTGGGGAAGCAGATCATGACTAAAGGATTTTCTAGACCGTTTTCACCTTTGGGCCAGTCATCGCTGGTTCCTGAGTTGCCATGGAGGTTTGGGGGGGATCTGCTGTTGATTCATTTCCAAGCCGATCAGGCGGCATTGAATGCCCATCTTCCGTCACCATTGCAGCCATCGGACAAAGCAGGTCAGGCATTTTTGTGGAGTCCCAATCTGGTTTGTTACCCCATTGGATGTGATCCGATGTCGTTTAATCCGGTCAGGACCTCTTATAATGTTGCGGTGATCGCCATCCCATGCAAGCTCAATGGGGTTGAGACTCTTTACTCTGCCTACCAGTGGGCTGATAAAGATTGGCTCGTTGTTTTGAGCTGGTTCCTCGGCGCATGCTCAAAACTGGCCGTTTTGGAACAGAGTGGGACGCACCCTTTGTTGCCGGTCGCTAGCCAGAATGCTGGCATTGGCTCGCAAATTCGTAGGACGGTTTCTAGAAATGGTGAAAAGATTATTGACATGTCTTTTTCGCCTGCCGAAGTAACATCAATGGACAATATGGAATTTTATTTATCAAGTCTCCCGCTGACGTGTGAGAGACATATTCCCGATTGTTCATTTCCTAAATCAGGCAGGCCCTTGGTGCATGATTTGACACAGATGGTAATGAGCGGAACAGAATTTGGCGAGATTCTATCTGGAACTGCTGACCTGCAGTTTATGGCTGCAGACAACGAGGAATTGCTTCCGATCCAACCCAACTCTGTGCTAGGTGGATACTCGTTGCCAATGGGTTTTACATTAGAGGGTGTTCGGTCAGTCTATAATTACTTGGAGTAAATAAGCTTATGCCAATGACAAGAAGAAACGGCGCCAACCTATGGTATGACGTCTTGGGTGATAAAGGGTCGACACTTACTCTGATCGGCGGCTTTGCGCTCGTAGACGATCAATTTGAATTTTGCAACGAGCACCTCATCCCTCATCATCAGTTGATTCATTGGCACTACAGAGGCGTCGGGAAATCAGATTGGAGTCTTAGCGAGCCATACAGTGTCGAGTCTTGGGTAGACGATCTTGTTGCGGTATTGGATGCTGCTGGCATAGAGAAAACCAGCATATGGTGCACATCTACAGGTACTTCAATCGGTGTACGCTTTGCGTCAAAATATCCGGATCGGATAAGTGCACTGGTGACTTATCCTTGGATTCGGTCTGATCAGACATGGAAAGACATATTTACTGCCTCTTACTATGTGGCGTCGGTGTTCGGCGTTGATCAGTTGTCACGAATGTATGCAGGTGTCGTATTGCCTCCTGATCTATTGTATTCTCCAGAAGGAGTGGAATACGAGCAGTGGGCCAAAAAGAAATACGTTGAAAATGTGAACCCTACAACGATTAAAAACGTCTTAGATGCATATTCTAATCTTGATCTGACAAGTGATATAAAAAATCTTCAGTGCCCGACAATGCTGTTAATGGGTAATGATAGCGCCCTGAATGCGGATTCCAACTTGACATCCGCGAGTTATGAAGGGCTGTTGTCCGATTTCTTGGCACTTAAAGAAGATGTAGAGATAGCCACTATCGAGGGGGCAGGTAGCACATATTGTATGATCACTCGGCCTGAAGACTGCTGCAGAGCGGTGGTAGATTATTTAGGAAGCGTTTAAGACGATAGGATATTTTATTCATAAATTTTTCGGTGATATTGTTATGGGAATGAAGCGAGTAGATTGTTTAGATGTTATGTCAGTAAACCCTGAACATGACTATTGTCTGGGTATGCCGGGAGCGTTGGCCCGTGAATGCACTCATGAAGAAAGAACCGGGGGGCAGCATTTTGTTATGACCCTGCCGGACGGTTTTCGTTCTCCACCGGGATATAATGCAGCGTCCCTCGATGTATATGTTTTGGAAGGGGCCTTCTGGAATGGCGAGCAATTGATGTCAGTGGGCTCTTACACTTACATCCCGTCAGGTCGCCAAACTGAAGCATTCTTCTCAGAATCTGGGGCTCGTATACTCATTTTCTCAGATAGAAAATTTGAATTTTTCCCGAACATGATTGGAGAGGTGGATCCAAACGCCGACGATTTTGTCCCGGTTACGGATACTTGGAAGATGCCGTGGGTGGATCCGATGAAAGATATTGTGAAAAAATCGACTTGGGTAAATCCCAAAACGGGCAAGCAGGATCGCCCTGCTGGGGTCCTCACCAAGGCGCTAAGGAAGGAGAATAAGACGGGCGAGGTGGTTGCGCTCACTGCGCTATCCCCCGGATATGTAGATCCTGGCACTGAACATCACCCCCATAACGAGTGTCTTTACTTGATAAGCGGTGACGCTTATATCGGCTACACCTTCGACTATAAGAAACAGGACGTCAAGGAAGATCTAGTCCTTTACAAAGACCATTACATCGGAAGGCCGCCCGGGATAAGACATGGACCGGTATGTACTCAAAGCGGCGCTCTTTGGTTAGTCTATTTGGCGGACATGTATACCGGCATCTTCAAAGAAGTAGATGACTGGGAGCCACGGGTGCGTAACTATCTGTCTGCCGCAGCTTACAGGTGACTCTGCGATGCTATTAAACAGAGAACGCGCTCATGAGATAATGGATCGGGAAAATCTAGACGCACTGATTGCCGTTACCTCTAATAATGTTTACTACTTGAGCGGCTTCGAAAGTGACTTTCTGTATGACGTTCCTTGGGTTGCGTGTGCAATTCTCCCGAGGGATCCTGCGTTAGATGCTTGCCTAATCGTCACTGAAATTGAGGCTGCTGTGCTTGTTCAGCGGCCAACTTGGATGCCTAATGTTAAGCTCTATTACTTTGGAACCTATGGTGGCATTTTGAAGGTTCATACCTTTGCGGATGAACTTGTTGACCCAGAGGATATCCAGCTTCGTGAGATGATAAAAGAAATGGGACCTAATCCTCTTGTCGGCGTTGCAGATGCCGCAATCGCTGCTATCAAAGAATTAGGCCTCCACAAGGCCAAAAAAATTGGAATAGACGACACCCGGTTTTTGGGAGCTCTCGATGGAGCGATTCAATCGGATGATGCGGTGGACGCGACCAACCTATTTATTGAGATTCGTATGGTCAAGACTCCAGACGAAATCAAAATCCTGAGGGAGGCAGCGGTTAAGAATCAGCGATCGATTGAGAAGGCTATCAGTGTCATTGAAGCGGGTATAACTTGGGAAGAGGTCCACAAGACATATGAGATTTCGGTTGCAGAACAGGGGGCTCGGGTTTTCGCTAATTTCAATGGTGCCGGCATCAACAGTGCAGGTGCAGGAAGACCCAATCGTGCATATCCGATCAAAGAAGGTGATCAGATTTGCTTCGACAGCATGCTGAAATGGAATCGATATATGGGTGATGTTCAGCGCACGGTTGTGCTTGGCGATCCCTCAAAAAAAATGAGAGATTACTGGCATGCTTTTGAATGCGGGATAGAAACAGCCTACCAGAATCTAAAACCTGGGGTCGAGACTGGTAAATTTAGAGAAAAAACCATCAGCGCAGTTAGAGAAAACGGTCTACCTACTTTTGAATTGGCATTCACTCATGGCATCGGTTTAGATCACATAGAGGTCCCGTATATAGCAGGGGGCAACTTGGGAGATTTTCCGGTAGAGAAAAATATGGTTTTGAACATCGACTTGGAGTTGCATGAGATTGGCTGGGGCGGCATGTTCTTTGAGGAAACAATGTTAATTACCGAAAATGGTGCAGAGCGACTCTATGACTTAGACCGAAAACTTTTTGTGGTGTGAACGAATGCTCAATTTTACGGATGATGAGATTGCGCGTGCCGAGCAAATGTTTAAAAAGATCTTTGGCCCAGATTATGGAGCTGAGTTAAGCGATCAGCTGAATGAAGGCGATTTTAATAAAGTTCTGATGTGCCGGATTGCCCCTGAGGTATGGGAACTTGATGGTGCAGATCTAAGGACCAAAATTCTCTGCGTGATCGCAGTATGCACTGCGCAGAAGTTGGATGTGAGTTACTTTATAAGAGCCGCACTCTATCACAAGATATCCATCGAAGAGATCGAAAGTGTCATGCTTCTGGCCGGGCTTGAAGCAGGATTTCCAGCCGCAGGGATTGCTCGCCGACAGATTAGTTCGGCACGTGAGGCGCACGAATCAATGTTGGCAAATAAAGCGCCGTGAGAAGATACAATGTCGTTTGATGTGCGCACGCATGGCGGTGATTTTCAGTCAAGGTCGATGCGCGTCTTTTCTTTATGTCTGATTGCTATCATTTTATCCACGGCAGACCAATCATTGTTTAGCTACGCGATCCCCGGAATTCGCTCAGAGTTTAATATCGATCTGACTATAATCGGATACATGCTTTCTGCGTCGTTTTTGGCAGCGAGTTTCGCTGTGGTTATCATTGGAGTTCTTGCAGATCGATTCGGAAGAAAAAAATTGCTGGTAGCATCACTTGGTCTGTCAGCTCTATTTGTAGGATGTCATTCGATTGTGCAGTCGCTCGCACTGCTTACGATATTAAGGATTCTTGGCTTTGCTCTAGGCGCAGGCCTCTACCTTGTTGCCAGCACCATGGTTATCGAGACAGCGCCAAACAAATACCGTGGCTTGGTAGCGGGCACTTTGCAAATTGGTTATCCATTAGGGTTTGCGCTGTCTGCTGCCGTGATCACGCCTTTTATCGATACTTATGGATGGAGAAGCGCTTTCTACCCGGCTTTTATTGTGTTGTTGTGCTCACCCCTCATTTACATACTGCTTCCTGAGAGCGGGCGATACGAGGATGCGTCGACGGGACTTGAATCTGACCGCGATCAGGATTTTTTCTTTTCTGTAAAAACACTCTTTATTGACCACAGAAGACCTCTCACTCTCTGCTTTCTCGGCAGCTTTTCTGTAAGTCTAGCGATTGGAGGCACCTCTTATTTTTTGCCAACCTATCTTGTTGAGGAATACGGATATTCTTTGTCAGAGGCAGGCAAAACTGTTGGTCGATCATATGCGATAGGAGCCATCGGCTATTTATTGGCTTCAAGCGTTGGCCAGTTTTTAATGACCCGCAGAGACACGCTGATTGTTTGGGTCTTATTGGGGGGGAGTTGTTTTTTCTACACGGTGTGGCGAGCTGAACCCAACCACACGCTCCTAATCGGTTTGGGCATCACTATCATGTTCTTATATGGTTCAGAAGCTGTAAGGATGCCAATGATTGGAGAGCTTTTCCCGACCCATCTTCGCGCGACGGCAACTGGGCTCGCCGGATCACTCGCTGTAACTTTGGCTTGGTTGGTTGCTCCCCTAGCTCTGCCCAAGGGCGTGGAGTCTTTCGGTTGGGCTTTTTCATTCACTTTTTTTGGAATTATGCCCCTGTTTTTGAGTGCACTGTTATTCCGTCTCATTCCCAACCGCTCCTCTACATCCGATATTGAATGACGTCATCGAGGGAGACTGTCTTGCAAAAGGCTTTAATTCAATCCAGAAGGTGAAGGCCAGCGGACATCGGGAGTTGATTGGTCAATGTCAGCGGCTATTTTCCACTGGTTCTTTTCTTTTCGATAAACGAGCAATGATCGGCCAGCATCTCGATAGACCTGACCGCTGTCTCGATTTTTGGCGACAAGCCAATATTTGCTAATGATATAACCCAGAGTTGTGTCAGACTCTCGAACCTCATAATCAAGCTCAAAAGTAACATCCGCTTTCCCAATGCGAGACTTGAAATAGTTTCTGATTGCGGCTTTGCCGAAGAGTGCTGGTTGACCATGCAAAGCAACGACAGCGTTTTCGGTGTATAAAGTCATCAGCCCATCAAGATCCCCTGCTTTGTAGAAACTGGCCCATTTGCCTCCCTCTGCCTCGAGGGCTTGGGAATGTTTGTGATCAATACAGCCTGTTAAAACTACTAAAAAAAATGCAAACGATGATAAATTTTGTATTTTTATTTTCATGGATGACCTCATTCTGTCGGTGATAGCCTGATAATAACATTCTGACTAGTTTTCAGTCCTTTAAGTTTTTGTTGTTATATTGCTATATATATATATGATTATATTCCTTGATAAGTTTTAACGGCTTGCTGGGCACAGGAATAACAACAAAAATTAGCAGGATTCAGAAATATAACAAAAATGGGGCGGTACTTATGAAATCTGGAATTATTTTATTCTTTACACTCTTTCTTCTATCTGCAAACTTTGCAAGTGCGCAGAGCGCCGGCAGTGGAGGGGAGCTTGAAGAAATTATCGTTACGGCGGAGCGGCGTGCTGAATCCATCCAATCGGTTTCGGTGGCTGTCTCAGCAATTGACAGTGCGGCTATTGAATCAAGATCTATAGGTAATCTGCTTGATGTCGGCCGACATGTGCCCAATGCCGTCATAGTCAATGGTACGGGCCCTGCTAACTCGTCTAGAATTTTTATTAGGGGCATTGGTGAGGACGACTCGCGTAACCCAGACCCAGCAGTTGGCACTTACCTCGATGGCGTTTTTCTCGGGCGAACCATCGGAGGGTTGCTTGAGGCTGTAGACATAGCGCAAATCGAGGTTCTTCGCGGTCCTCAAGGGACTATGTTTGGTCGGAACTCAAATGGGGGCGCGGTAAGAGTGTTCAGTGTTGGTCCTCAGGATGAAGATTCAATGAGTCTGACTGCTGGATTGGGTAGCGACGGGAGAAAGATGGCCAAGGCGGTGCTCAATTTTCAGGTTTCCGACGATACGGCGGTCCGAATTGCTGGCATGCAAAAGGAACGTGATGCGTTTGTCACTTTGAAGCCAAACGGTGATCTTTCTGGTAACGCACGCGATGCCGGAGACAAAGATATTAACGTCTTGAGAGCAAGTCTGAAAACCAATTTCAGTGAAGACTGGTCAGGAACATTTACGGTCGATCAGGTTAATGATAAGTCTGATCCGGTACCCGCTAGTATTATTCCCTATAATAACAGTGATGATCCATCTGTTGTAACAGATGCCGATCAAAATCTTTATACTGCAGAGCCCACGCCGGGAACATCTTGCTCGAGCTTCACTCCCGCAGGATTCCTGTCTATAGGTTGTTTTACTGGCTATAGAAGCGATGTTGAGATGTTTGGGGCATCTGCGAGGATTGAGGGCAAGATTGGCGATCTTGACTTTATGTCGTTGACCGCGCATCGAACGCTAGAGGATGATGCCAGCATGTTTGTAAGCTTCCCTTATCAGCAAAAGACAGATCAGGAGCAATTGAGTCAGGAGTTCACCATATCATCAAACTATGATGGTCCCTTTAACTTTGTCGCAGGCATGTACTACTGGGAAGAAGAAGTTGACTTCGAGATGACCTTCATCTTTCTACATACTTCGGTTACCGAGACCGAGTCACTGGCATTTTTTGCGCAAGGAGCGTTTGCACTGACCGATGAACTAACGTTCGTTGGCGGCGTTCGATATACCGATGAGACCCGCGATTTTGATGGGGGAAATCGGGTGTTTGGTTTCACCAATAGCGACTCCATTGATATGACGAATGAAACCTACACAGCAAAGCTCGAATATCAGGCCAGTGATGACATCTTTATGTACCTTTCGCTAGCTACCGGGTTTAAAACACCGGGTTTTTCGCCGGATTGTTTTGGCCCGACGTCGTGTATGCTCAATGTAGCTGAAGAAGAAGTGACCTCATTTGAGGCAGGGATTCGTTCAGATCTTTTGGATGGGCGAATGAGGTTTAATGCAACCGCTTTCTACAGCGAGTACGACGACCTGCAGGTCGGAGCAACTGTTCCAGGCCTAGGCTTCACTCGATTTAACCTCAACTCTGCAATTGTTCAGGGTCTTGAAGTTGAAGCCATGTTCAAGCCCACCGAAAATTTGGAAATCTTCGGTAATCTTGGCCTAAATGATGGCGAATATGACGGGCTTACCGAGCTTCAGGCGGCTACGATCTCAGTAAACGGTGCTACCTGTCCGGGAGGAGTGCCCACCATTGCGTGTGGTGAGGCTAAAAAAATGAAGAATGCGCCAGAGTTCCAGGCCAATCTCGGGTTCCTCTGGACCGCTAATGTTGGATCGGGCGAAATCAGCTTTGGTGGCGATGTGGCTATTGAAGACGAGTCTTATGCACTGGTTGCAAACAATGGCGGATCG
>MDTG01204781.1_pt1 | contig 15609 bp, 13 predicted proteins | sample 811421 | NCBI WGS metagenome assembly MDTG01 (sample SAMN05326645, study PRJNA326480) | marine metagenome | isolation source: seawater | place: Pacific Ocean: South East | collected 2011
ACCAAGAAGAAGAAGACCAAGAGAAAGTCGTGGCGAAAGTCGTGAAATCTCTCGTCCGCGAGGCGTGCGAAGAGAACGGGTATAAACTTCCAGGACGATGGAAAAAAGACATCGCGTCCGCTTTTGCAAAACAAAAACAACACTTTAGTCGTCGTTCCCGTCGATGCGGGAAAGATGATGACGACGATAAAAATGAGGATGATAACGAGGACGCGCTGTTACGACTGGTCGTGCACGAAGCGAAAGAATACGCGAGACCACCGACGTCGAATTTCCACGTTGGGGCGGCGTGCTGTACGAACCGAGGGAACGTGTTCGTCGGCGTGAACGTGGAGGTGGAAAAGTGCGCGTTGCATCGTTCGATACACGCAGAGCAATGCATGATTATGAACGCGAAGTTTCACATGGACGGCGGACTCGAGAAACGCGACGACGACGATAAAGAAAACCAAAAAGAAAAAGAAAAGATCGTAAAAATTGCCATCACACACGCGCCGTGCGGACACTGCCGACAGTTTATAAACGAATTGAGAGACGCGCGGGATATTTTGATTTTATTACCAGGGATGGACGCGACGCCATTCGGCGCGTTGTTGCCATACGCGTTCGGACCGTTGGATTTAGAAGTACCCGGGGATGAAGAACACAGAAAAGAGAGAATCAAAAGAAGGAAAAGTGAAGCGAGTGATGCAATAATCCTGGGCGAGAAGGATGAGAAAGTACGCGTGAGGACGCTGTTGTTGGATGGATGTCCGCCAAACCCGCGAGATCGGGACGGGCTCGGAACCATGGAGAAGTTTTATAAAGTAGTAGGAAAAGCGGTAAAAGATGGTAGAATTGACGAGAATCATCACCATGGTGTGGATCACTCTGCGATAATAATCGAGAAGTTAGCGCACACAATGGCACATTCATACGCGCCGTATACGGATAGTCCGTGTGCTATAGCAATACCGGTTCGATGCGATGAAAGTGAAGTAGGAAGGGTGCATTGGCATTTTGCCTCGAGCGTGGAGTGCGCGGCGTATAACCCCTCTATGACGCTAACGCACGCCATGCAAGTCGCACTGCACTGCTCTAGCTCTCGACCGCAATCGTATCGAATATCGTCGGAGAAGTATAACCCCGCATCGCATGAAACTAGACCAATCTTATGGAATACATCTTTTTCGGGTGACGTCGACGTATTCGTATTCAGTTTTCGAGACGCGAAGATCTCGTACACGGAAACTTTGGAAAAAGAAATTAAAGATATTGCGAAGCACTACCGCGACGGCAAAGAGATCGTACCCTCCGTGCGCGTGAACGAAATTTTGTTCGACAGACACGGGTTTGACGACGACGAAGACAACGAGACTGCAATAATTACGGAATTTAATAGAGTCTTGAAGAGGTTTTTTATGTCGGATAATGTTTTCATCTCTACCACAGTCGAAGCTGGACGCGAACCGCGCGAACCCCAACCGAACATTCTCGCAGGAGACTATGTGAAAAAGAAACGATGAAAAAGAGGCGAGAAATAATATTTTAGCATTTGATAGGGATCATATATAGTCTATAGTATTTTGTTGTGTTTCATCAAATGATATTATTATATCACGACGACGTCGTTTTCTGTTTTCAGAGCGCTGATTCGCAAGACGCACGTCTCTCTTCTCTTGTCTGCACTCCGTTAATGTTAAGAAGAATGTTATACTAAACCAGCTGGTAACCGGACAACCTTCCCGCCGTCTGCAAAAGACAAGACGTAAAAATAACAAAAATCTGCCAAAATAAACGTCTGCACAATCTCTGAGACCAAAACCATGACCGGCCACAACCCGGTCGTCAACGCCGTTTTCAAATAACTCTGCCCGTCGAAGATTTGCAAAATCCAGTGCGCGCAGCTCAAAAACCTCGCCACGCCCAACGAAAACACATAATTTGCCGTCCATCTTTCCACAATTTTTGCCGACTGCATCACGCGCAACTGCGGCAAAACGCTCACCGCTTCCAAATACACGCACGTCGCCCACAACACTCGATTGACCACCGCGTGCGACGTTTGCGGATGCGCGATAACCGCCATTATAACGCATGGCACCAATACCTGCCACGTCATGACCGTATCCAGCGGTCTGTTGTGCGTCTCGTAATTATGTTTTAACGACCCTTTCATGGTTGACAATACCCACATCGTCGCCATTAACGTTAAAAAATCTAAAATCGTGTGCCAATCGTACTCCATCATAAACGAACAGTACAAGCGGATTCCTAAAAATATCGCCGTCAACTCTTGCGTTTGCATCGAGAGGCCGAGACAGGATTTCTCCCTTAAAAGTTTATGGGCCAGAATTGCGATGCCAATGAAATGGACAAACTCGGCCATTATGAACAGCGTGTCGTGATTGTCGATGACTAAATAGAGCAGAAGTAAAACGACCGAACACGACGCCAGAATCAATCCAATCTTCTGCGGTTTGGACAGAGACTTGATGTACTTCTTGAACTTCATCACGTGCGCTTTGCGCTTGGCGTCTTCATACGAACCCATTTTCCCTTTTCCTCTCGATGATGGCGCGCCCGCGTGTCTGAGCGTGTGCGTCGTGTGCGACGCAGTGAACGCGCGAGAAATGAATGGCGCGCGGCAGAGAGAATTTTTTTTCTTGGAGAAAAAATGTATCGAGAGTTTATTTAGAGCAATTTTTTCATTACTCCGGTTACATACACGTGTAGTAGTGATTAGGAGTAAATATTACGCCGTGAAAAGTTTACAAATATTTGGACTCGATAAAGTAACGATCGCGTTTCCTTGAGGATGCGTCGCGCAAGCGAGGCACGCGCTCGACGTTTCTTTGTCTTCGGGAGAATCGCCTCTCGCGTCGGTTTCGCAGACAAACTTGGCGTCGTTGACTCGCCAGCATCGCACGACGGTGTCCCGCTCGTTTGCGGCGTAAATGTACTCACCTTTTCGAGAGACAGATACGGAGACATATGCGGTACTGGTGAGAATATCAGTCGGTATAGAGGTGGTTTGTGCGGTGAATGTCCGTTCGATGCTTCCCGTGTTCGCGTCGAAGGAAACGAGCTTCATGGCGCCGCCACAGAGGAACACCTTGTCAAACGATAAAGGGTCTCGGCACATGTCTTTGACGACGAATTCAGAGACGTGCAATTCTTTTTCCATGTCATCATCCTTCTTATCGCCGCTCTTTTTTGTCAAAAGCGGGTGTTTGTGCTCTTTAACAATCTCTGCCGTTTTCGCGTCAAATAACAAGACCAAACCGTTGGAATATGCCGCTAAGATGAACTCTTTCTCCGTGCCGCAAAATATGGCGCACTCACACTGTTCCGTAATACCTCCGGACGAAACCGTCGGATTAACGTACTCTTTCAATGTTTTGCCCGATTTCAAACCGTGCAACCGTACCATGCCGTCGAAACCGGACGTGAGTACCCCGTTGCCGTCGGCAGAGAATTCCATCTTTGTAATCGCGCCATGATGTGCGGACGGATATGACCGCACGCAGTTCCCAGTTCGTATTCTCCATACTTTAAGCATTCCTGTGGAATCTGCCGACGCTAACGTTTCGAAATCAGGTGAGAATGCTAACGCGGTAATCTTTCCATTTTCGTGCAATAACAGTTCGTCGTCGTTTTGGTATTTCAAGTCAGTTCGTAATTTTCCGTTGGAAAATTTCCACAGCTCGACAAAACCATCCGCGGTACCCGTGGCTACGGATAGTCCATCTGGCGAAATAGCGAAGCAATTAACTGAAGACTTCTTCCCAAACTTACCGATCGTCCGTTTCTCGACTCGAACGTAATCGTCGTCGACGTTTTTATAATCGTATTTGTTTTCTCCCCTGGCAGTGTCTTTATTTTTCCGCTTCCTACCTCCCACGGACGAATGGCTAAATATATCCTTCAAGTTCGATCGGTCTGAGAAGACGTCAAAACCAGCGTTGCCGTTATTACTTAACATTCTGTCCGAGACAAACCCGCAATGTCTTCGCCATTTAAACGCATCTCCTAACAAATTCATGAGAACGTTTGGTTTCACAGACCGCAAAGCGCTTTGCACGTCCTCCGCTATAGCTTTTCTACGTTTGAGTTTCATTTTCGTCACTTTCTCCTTAATCTCCTCCACGCTCGCACCTTTCATGTTGTTGCTATTGTCGTCTTTTTCCACCTGTCTAGGATCTTTCTCATCAACGTACAGCGACATCAAAACCTCTCTGCTGAGCTTTGGCATCCCGGCCAACGCCTCTAACCGTCTCATTTTATTCTTATTTTTACATCGTTGCATAGTTTCAGTTTCCCGTAGTATCGCTTTTGCAACCTCCGTATCTCGTAATTCAATCATTTCTAGCGCGACTTGCGTCAAAATTTTCTCCAAGACGTGTTCAGACACCGAGATTATGTTCTTGTTATAAAAATGGTCCAAAACGTCCTCCCATTTCCCTTCGATTATCGATGTCGCCAATTTCGACACGGATGTCTCGGCGATAAAATCGATATCTATGTCCGTTTCCTCGAGCAAACACTTGGACGTTTTCACCAAGTTCTGTTCCGAGAGGAACTGGAAGATGAGTTTGAGCACGTCTCGAGATTCCACGCGGACCTGTTCTTCTACTACTACTACTTCTTCTTCTTCTTCTTCTCCCCGTCTCTTCATCTCGTCCTCTTTTTTTTGTCGACTATGGACTATTAATTGTTTTTTGTCCAATTTTTTTTAACTCTTTTTTTCTTCACCGGAGGCGGCGCCACACAAAAGTGAGTGGAGTTCTTCGCGCTTGGTAAACAAAACCCGCGACAGACACGCGCGAAAGAGAGAAAGAGAAGGAAGGAGGCCAGGCCTTTTTGTTCGACCGAGCGAAGGCGCGAAGAGAAGCATCACCATGTCTCGTCCAGAGCTGACCGCCCCGGCGCAATATTTTTACGACGCCGCCGAGGCGAAAAAGTACACGACATCTTCCCGAGTGATTGAAATTCAAGAGCGTTTAACGGAACGAGCGTTGGAACTGTTGAACTTTCCCAGAGACGATCGACCGAGATTTTTATTAGACATCGGGTGTGGTTCTGGTTTATCGGGAGATCGGTTGTCGGAATTAGGGCAGTATTGGGTCGGATGCGATATTTCCAGAGGCATGTTGAACCACGCCGTGGAAAGAGAAGTCGAAGGAGACGTGTTGGAGTTGGATATCGGACACGGCGTGCCATTTCGTCCAGGAGTATTTGATGGGTGCGTGTCTATTTCCGCAATTCAGTGGTTATGTAACGCGGATAAGAGCGAACACGATCCACGCAAACGATTGAAAACGTTCTTTTCGCAAACGTATAGGTGTTTGAAACGAGGCGCAAAATGCGCATTTCAATTTTATCCGGAGAACGCAAGGCAGGCGGAGATGATTGCAAGCAGTGCGTTGAGAGTTGGGTTTAGCGGTGGTTTAGTCGTGGATTATCCAAACTCGACGAGAGCGAAGAAATATTTTTTGGTGTTAGCTGCTGGGCCACCGGATGCATTGCCGACGGCGAAGACGGATGAGGCGAACGACTACGCGAATATGAAACAAGACGTGATAGGGAGAGGCGGGAAGAATAAATTTAAACACAATAGCGATTTCGGATTAGGCGTGAAGAAGAAGAGGAAAGGGGATAAGCACGCAAGAACCATATACGTGGGCTCAAAATCACACCCGGAAGGGAAAGGGAAAGCGTGGGTGATTAAGAAGAAACAGCAGATGAGGAACAGAGGCATCAAAGTGGCGAACGATTCCAAATATACCGGAAGAAAACGGAAAGAACGGTTTTGATTCCACAGCTATTGTAATTTTAAATATCTGTACGTATAGAAATAGTGCGTGCTAAGAGTGATGCTATTGATTAAACAGTCGGATACGCTTGTTGCTGCGAATCCGTCTCTGTCACGGCTTGATTCCGTCTCACTTGATTTTCGTTGCCGTAATAATTCGAAGGAGGTGCATACGTGGGTTCTCTACTTACAGGTGCCATTTCTGCTACAGACGGTGCTTGTCGGTGCTGATTCTGTAGTTGCGACTGTGTTTGCACTTCATTTCTTCTGTCCCTACCAAACAATGCGTCTAACATGCCGCCGCTTCTCGGCTGATTTTGTTGTCTCATCTCTTGCGCCGCATCCCCTTGTTGATAAAACTGCGGCTGAATGTTAGCGTTCGAATTATGTAGCGGCGTCAACCGTCCGTTCGGGCCAACGACATACACTGTCCGCCCGTTCGTCGTCGTAAAGTTATTCTGCACACCAAAATTATCACCTCTCCATTGCGCTTGCGACAACGCTTGATACGGCGACCCGCCTCCGTTATTTCTATAATTATATAAATGCGAAGCAACTACCGCTCGACTTCGCCGGCGATAATGCATAGCTGACGACACTAAACAAAATAACGGAAGGATAAATATCCACGTCGCCATTCGATATTTAATCCATGCGTTTCTATATTCCGATTCGCACACGATGTTCCCAGATTCGATGTCTTGATAAGTGTTTTCCTCTCCGCAGTGGTCGTTCGCGCACGTCGCACCGCACGCATCGTACGAATAAAACATATCCGCTTCTTTGTTATATCGGGCAGTAGGACAATCCTCTTCAGACACCCAGCACCATGGCTTACAACAGTCTTCATTTCCCGTCACGCTTGTTTGCGTCACGCATATCTCATTTTTGCTTCCCCACTCCGCACATCGCCCGCCGAGTGAAACGCCTTGAACGAGGAAGGACTCTCCATTGCACCGGCACTCTGTTGTGTACGATTTGACAAATGTCGCTCCCCGCGACACGACAAAAACGGCGACAAAAATCGATCGAACGCGCGAGGACGACGACGACCACGACGAGGGTACCATGAGTCGTCGTTGTCGTCGTCGTCGTCGTCGTCGTGGGTGTGTATGCGTGTTGTTGTTCAATTTACGAGTGTGGTTTTCTTTTTCGTGTGTGTTCTGAACACCTAAGGACTGAGTACAAAAGAATTCCAAAATTTTATTATACACATAAAACCAACGCACAGACAGACGTCGAACGGAGACGTTCAAAAGAGAGAGAGAGAGAAAGAAAGAAAAGAAAAGATCGGGAAGAAATATAACCATGCCGTACGCGCAACTCGTCATCGGTCCAGCCGGTTCCGGGAAAAGCACGTACTGTCAGACGATTTTTCAACACTGTTCGGCGCTGGGCCAACGACGGCATTGCATCAATTTGGATCCCGCAGCGGACCAATTTAACTACCCGGTGACGGCGGACGTTCAAGATTTAATTACGGTAGATGACGTGATGGAGGAGTTAGATTTGGGACCGAACGGTGCGTTGATGTATTGCATGGAGTATTTAGAGGATAATATGGACGATTGGTTAGCGGAAGCGTTGGAGGGGTTTGGGGAAGACGACTGCGTAATATTCGACTGCCCAGGACAAATCGAATTGTATTCGCATCACACGTGCTTTAAGAGTTTTGTAAATAAGTTGAGAGACTGGGGATGGCAAACGGTGGCGGTGTATGTGTTAGATGCGACGTTTATCACGGACGGGGCAAAGTTTATCGCCGGGTGTTTGCAAGCGCAATCGGCTATGATGTTGTTGGAGTTGCCGCACGTCAACGTTTTGACAAAGGTAGATTTGATGGAGGATCAAAACGTTTTAGAGCCGTATTTATGGCCAGATCATAGTCGACTGGCGGAAGAGTTGAACGAAAACATGCCGAAAGAGTATAGAAAGTTGAACACGATGATAGCGCAGTTGATGGATGATTATTCATTGATTGCATTTGCAAAATTAGACATTAGCGATGAGGAGAGCGTGGCAGAAGTGTTGTATCGCGTGGATAATGCGATTCAGTTCGGCGAAGACGCGGATGTGAAAACGAGTAGAGATTTAGAGTTGGGAGACGAACAAAGCGGGGAGTTACCAGAAGGGTATTTCGATTAGATATGCAGACAGCAGTGCGTGTGTAAAACTATTTTTACAAGAAAATTATACAACTAAGTGCCGTGGTACCGCCGCGAGAGTTGGTTTCTGTATTTCATAAACTCGATGTCACCGTTTCGTTCTTCTTGCTCGGCCATGCCTAAACCTCTTTTTGAGCCTCGACTCGCGTTGAACTTCTCTTCGGCTTCTTCAACAGTTTCATTGATTCCACCTCTTCTTCTGCGTTGCCGTCGCATCTCTCGCAACTCGTTGATTTCGTCTTCGTTTGCGTTTGCGTTTCGATACAACGTTTCTTTGGTATTATTAATGCACTTATTATTTGTTGCGCGCTCTAACTCGTACTCGAATAATTCCATTCTTTTTTCGAAGTATTTTTCTACTACTTTTGATTTTCGCTGTATCAACTCTTCGTTCACGTTCTTCGGTGCGGTTAACACGTCGATGGCGTTGTACGTGCCGTTTTGAAATCCAGCGTTGGCTCTTCGAGCGTTTTGCGGGACATTCCCGACGATATTGTCGAACAGAGACGTGTCTTCCACGTATTCTATAACTTTCTTCGCTTTTTCTTTTTCTTCCGTCAGCATTTTCTGCGCTTTCATTTTCGCCGCTTCAATCTGCGCTTGGACGTGGTTTGCGTCATTATTCGTTTGTTGTCGTTGGTGTTGGTGTTCGTGACTCATAGTAGCAGTGGTCGTGGTCGTTGGTGTTCCAGGAACACGTGCATTCGCCTTAGGTATTCCGATTTTACTCTCTAACAATCGCTTATACATCCCGTATTCTCTCGAACTTTTATCTTCTAACCACCAAAACATTTCCATCCGTTTCTGTCTCATCATTTCTTCAAACTCGACGCCGTTCTTCGCGACATAATCGCTCAACTTTTCGATGTGATGTTGTTGCGTTTCCAATGACGGAGGAGGACGAGGAGGAGGGGGGAAAGGTGGGCGAGTTTGTGGTACGGTTGGTGGCGCTCGTTCCATCGCCATCTCATCCTCCTTCTTATCGTCGTCGTTTTCGTCGTCGTCCACCATTCGAGACGACGACAAAACTTGGAAGAGGAGGAGGAGGAGGAGGAGGAGGAGGAGGAGGAGGACACGTAAAAATGGTGTTTTGTTTTTGTCTCTCGAGAGAAGAAAAATTTTATAGAACTCTTTGAAAGAAAATGAAATGCCAAAACAGAAAAGCACCAAAACCAAAAACCCCTAATTTTTTTTCTCTCACCGCATTGAAACCGCCAAGCACGGCGACCTGGGGGACCGCATCGCGACGCATGCGCGGTCTTGTGAGGACATCGGCAGCACAACCGTCGTCATCATTTTTGAGAAGCAGCGGCAAGCAAGTCATCGTCGACGGAAGAAGAAGAACAAGACGAAGACATTTGTCAACGTCGGCACGGAGAAAAACGAAGGAAGTCGTTATTTCCATGGGTCCTCCGCTTCCATCTAAATCCATCGCGCACAGCAGAGGTACGCAAAACGCGGATGCGACGCTCTCGTTTTGGATAGATTACGCGTGCCCATTCAGCGCGAAAATGTTCAAACGCATGCACGAGGAAGTCATGCCTCACTACGAAGGTAAAAATGTAAGATTTGAGTTTTATCACCAGATACAACCTTGGCATGTTTCGTCTGCGATAATGCACGAGACGGCTATAGCGGTGGCAGAAGTTTGCGGTGAAGACGTCTTTTGGCAGTTTTCGAAAGAGTTATTTGAAAAGAGAGAGAGTTTTACGGATATCTATACGTTTGACGTGACGAGGCACGATATGACCGAAGATATCTTGAAGCAGTGCTTACTCGGTCAAGACGAAGAGATGTTCGAGAAGGTCAGAAAGTACGCGAGACTAAATAAGGAGACCAAGGATAAAAACGGAGGAACTTTAGTCACGCAAAAGCTTAAATTCCATGTTAAATTGGGAAGACAGTTGGGCATTCACGTATCGCCGACGTGCTGTCTGAACGGTTTAATCTGCGATACGAGTTCTGGATGGACTTTGGAAGAGTGGACGGCATTTTTGGATCCGCACGTATCGTAGACCCGAGTGAATGTTGTACCTCACATTAATACATATAAATAAAACACAAGAAGATAAACGCTACATGTGCGCGCGCATATACTGTCATCACACGCATCAATTCGCCTTGCTTTCTTCCTCTTCCGTCCTCGACTCCTCCAACGCGTCTTCCAACGAAATATCAAAATACCTATTCTTCAACTTCTTAAAACCGAGCATGGTCAACCCAACGCCATTGGCGGCGTACACGAACGTCGCCAAATACACCAACCCTTCCACGATCGTTCGGACTGTAATTGAAATCTGCCTCGCGGTATACGACTCTGGTAAAGTCGAGTTATCGAACCCGCTGGAAACTTTACTCGCGAAGATGTACAACACCGTCGATATCGCGATGCCTGTCAAGCCACCCGTAAACGCTTGACTCGCGCTCAATTTCTTATCCTTCTCTTTTCTTTCCTCCTCGCGTTCTTTTAGCTCTTCCGGACTCAACTGATTCGCCACTCGAAACGTCTGCGCTCGTTTCCCTCTTTTTTTGACCACTCTCCAAAAATACCACCCACAAAACGCGGTAAAGAGAAACCCAAAAAGATTTTGTAACGGCGTCGCTTCTTCGGTTGGGACGCCCATTTGCCAGTCTGAGTTGGCGTACACGTCTGCATAGGCTTCGTTGCACGCGGATTGGAAGTACGAGAAGGACGTTAAAGAGACGACGGAGAGTTTAGAGAGAAGATTGTCCTCCTCGAATTCGTCTCTATCCAATTCGGGAATGCACGTGGTGCATTCGTTGCGTCTGCCGCCACTGCTCCTGCTGCTCATCTCTATTCTATTCTTCGCGTCACTCTTAGCATTACCTTCGCGCATCATCATCATCGAACGTCTCCTCCACACCGTCGTCGACGTCCCCATCGAACGCGTTATTTTCGGTCTCTTCGGTGCTCCTCCCGCTCTCTTCAACGCGCACGCGGGAACACACACCACCATTCCCCTCGGTGTTGTTTTTGGGTGTGCTCTCATGTGTTCCGTTGTTGTGTTGTTCTAAATGGTGTCGTCGTCTTCAAAGAGTCAAAGTTTTTTTGTTGTGTGTCTCGACTTTTTGTTTGGTTTGGTCAATAATCAGACCTTTTTTTGGTTTGGAGCTCTTCTTTTTTCAAAACCCTAAATTGAAGAAAGTCCAAATTCTCTCTCAAAAAAAGAGAAAGAGAGAAGAGAATGATCATCATCATCACAAAGCACACACACACTCCGAAAGCACAAACCCTTTTCGCACGGACGGACGGGGAGGGGCACGTCGCGGAGAATTCTGCGCGCTTCTTGTTTTTGTCGGTGTTGGTGTACTTATTGTTGTCGTCGTTGAATACAAAGACGCGCGAACTCCATCGGTAGCTCTGCATCATCATCATCATCATCATCATCATCATCATCATCATCATGTCGACCATTTTCGTCGGCAATCTCCCTCTCGACATTCGAGAACGCGAATTGGACGATTTGTTCTACAAATACGGGCGAATAACACACATAAAAATCCCAAGATGTAATCACCCGCCGGCGTTTGCGTTCGTTGAATTTGAAGATAAAAGGGACGCGGAAGATGCGCAATATTATCGAGACGGGTACGAGTTTGATGGGAAACGATTACGAGTGGAGATTAGTAAAGGTTCGTCCGGTGGTGGCGGAAGAGGAGGCGGGAGGTTTGGAGACGACAGAGGAGGAGGAGGAAGAGGAAGAGGCTCGTTCGAGCGCCCGAGAAGAACCGATTTTTGCGTCATCGTGAGAAACCTACCGCCTCGCGCAAGCTGGCAAGACTTGAAAGACTTCTTTAGAAGAAGCGGGAAAGTGACGTACGCCAACGCGTTTGTTGATTCGAAGACGGGCGAGCAAATCGGGGAGGTTGATTTTGAGTATCTAACCGACGCCGAGAACGCGTGCGACGATTGTGATGGGGTTGATTTTGAGAACAGGTTTGGTGTCTCAAAGATTCAGTGCGATTTGAGGAATTTTAGGAAAGAAGGGGGAGGGAAAAGGGGGTATTCGAACGACGACGAAGACGATTATAGAAACAACAAAGACAGTAGCAGTAAAAAACGCGGTCGCTCGCGATCGAGAAGTTATTCTCGTTCGGGTTCGTTATCTCCATTACCATCGAAAGGAGGTGAAAAGAAACACAGAAGTGATCGCGGTAGGATTGCCAGCCGTAGTCCTCGTCGAGGAGCATCTCCCGGGAGAGACGACGTCAAGAAAAGCTATAAAAAAAGTAGCCGAGATCGCTCGTACTCTCGATCTCGATCGCCGTCTCCTTCACGCAACAGCAGAGGCCGCTCGCCACCTAGAGATGTAGATTAATAAATATGCGCGTAACTGTATCACGCGAAGTCATTCATTCATTCATTCATTCAAGATGCTTGCTATGTATACGCGTAACACGTTTAAAAAAAACTCTCTTCTTCTTCTTCTTCTTCTTCTTCTTCTTTCTCTTTCGTTCGCGTCAGAAAAAAAAAGAACAAAAAATGTTGCGCCAGGCGAGTAGCAGCAGTCGCGGGAGACTGTTCCCGGGAGTTGGAGCGACTGGTGGTGGATCTTCGTCCAACAAGCATTCTCGATTGAAGCGTCGCGCGGTGATTAAACGCATCCGTTTTGCCATCGTCGTCTTACTAATCGCTTGTTATTTCTTGAACACATTCATCTCCAATCGAAACTTTCAAAACGAACACGAAAAATCGATGAAAAAGGTAAACTCGCACTACGCGAAAGTCGATCGACACTCGCGGAGAGAACGGAAACAGATGCAACGAGAGGACCATCTGTCAAAGATTTTTGGTTTAATCGAAGAGGATGATAACAATAATTATAATGTTCGAGGAGGAGATGAACGAAAGACTTTGAGTCAGTTAGCCGGAGGACAGTATCAACAAAAGAAACTCTTCCCGGGAGAAGGCATAAAAGTTTTCCGGGAACGGATTTTCGATCCTCTTTTACACGGATTAGAATACGCGCACATGGGAACTATTATTGCAAACTCAGGAGAAAATGGGAAAGGGATTTCAGTCGCGTTTCAAACCGCACCGGATATCGAGGGTGGATTCGACCAAACCGTAAGGGTGATAACGAAGCGAAACGGGAAGACGATGAAGAGTTCTTTTGTCATGTATACGGAGGATATGGAGGACAGCAGTGGTGGTAAAAAGTTAGCGGACACGACGTGGGTTTTAGAGAAGCCTTTACCGGCACCAGCCGTCGGGGAGAGAAGTTCGGCGACGAAAATTGGTGGAGAAACTCTACAACCGAGGACGTATTCGAACGGTTTATGGGCACCGGTGTTACATCGAGACGAGAAGACAAAGACGGAGTATCTCTTCTACGCGGAGACGCCGCCGAGGTGTTTACGACCGAGAATCTTAGCGCAAGAGTTCCCAGTTGTGAGGAAAGCGATACCGAAGAGGTGGATTATTGGTGGGGATATTAAAGTGAGAACGAGAAATTTTGCAGAATCCACTGAGATTGAGGATGAAAATGAAGATGGTGGAGCGGTAGGGGATTCAAAAGAATGGAGTAAAGCGAAAACGGTGTATAGAATGACCACCGATAACGTCGCTATTCCGAAAGTGATCGCGAATAAATTGACGGTTTTTAAATTAGACGGCGACCAAGAAGTGTGGCTCTTACCATTCTGGCGACAGAGAAGTCCACACACGTGTTCCACGGCGAGAGGCGTACGCAACGCGGCGGGCGTTTTGAGATCGACCGATAAAGGCGAAACGTGGAAAGCACATGGAGCAATTCAGTTTCAAACTGGCGCAAAAGGACGGTGGGTTATTGAAGGCTCTATATTTGAAAACGGCGAGAATCACCATTTAACTATGCTCATGCGTTCGACCGAAGGTGTTGCGTTCAAATCCATCAGTAACGATTTAGGTGTCACTTGGTCGGCGCCGTTACCTTCGGCATTGGTCAATCCAGACTCTAAATTGAACACGATTATCAATCGAAAAACGAAACGATTATACGTCGCGTTTAACGACGAGACAATCGCGACGACTTCGACGGAGGATGGTGGGGGTGCCATCAAAGGTACTTCGGAGGATATTGAGCAAACGGCAGGTGGTAAAAAACGCGACGAGTTGGTCATTGCCCACTCAGACGACGATGGCGAAAATTTGTACATATTCGCTCGAATTGACGAGGGCGTCACGCCATCGGGTGTGATGATTCACTATCCAACTATGGCGTTTTACGACGACCAGGAGTTACTTGTGACGTACTCCATATCGTATAACAACGCGACCAATTTCGTGGAAAGTCCAAGACGCGACGGCATTTGGTTAGCGCGCATAACGCCGCCGAAAACCATCGACGAAACGAAACCGAGACGTAGCTTGAAAACAATCTTATTAGATAGTGATAGTAGCAGCAATAGGATTTTGTGATAGCAATATACATTATGAAGCTGTATTATTTATCATTGCATTAGATCTAATAAAACTAAACAAATCTATATTTATTTTACTTGTCCTTCTTCTCCAATGACTGTTCGTACTCTGTGACTAACTGCTCCACCATGTTCAAGTAAGAGGTCTCCGCGAATACCCCGTCCGTATACACGTACTCTGCAACGTGCACTACCTTCATCACTCTCCCTCTCGTCGTTGGCAAAAGTACTTCTCCATCTTTCGTCTTCACTTTTTTCTCTTTGTCCATCTTCTTCACCACGCCGTTAGATAACAGTTCGCGAGAGACGAGCTCCAACGTCAACTTCGGCGAGTATCGCACGTGATGTATTCTCGCGCACACTTGGTGCCCTACTAACGAATTGTTTCTATTGCTAGTTTTACTCTTCTTTTTGACATCGTCCTCTTCCTCTTCCTCTTGGTAAAACTCTCCCCAAAACAAAACTCCTCGTTCACAAAACAAAACAAACAGCGTCAAAATCGCATTCATAATCACGTACCCACACACGCACACTAAAGTCAGTCGTTGTAAAAACGGATCCTCGTGAAACTTCACATCGTACGTGCCTCCGTTTCTCTTCCTCAAATACACGGGATAGAATTGTGCAACGAATGCAAACGTGCACGCGATCGAACCTATGAGTATTTTCGCGTTCGACACGGCGTGCGTTTCTTTAATCTTCTCCGTGTGTACTAAACCATCGCAAAACGACTCCTCGTACGCGCGTTTGATGGCATTCAAGTCGTCCAAGTTGGATATTTTAATCGGATTGCCTTCTTCTTCTTCTTCTTCTTCTTCTTCTTCTTCTTCTTCTTCTTCTTCTTCTTCGGGACCCGACGACGACTCCTCCTGTTTCTTCTTCTTCGCTGCCATGATGAGATTTAGAAGATTAGATTCGCAAAATAAAAATGATGATTGATTGATTGATTTTCCTTTTGACGAAGACAGAAAACGAGTGAGTCGAGTACGTAGTTTTTTTGAGACGTACGATACGATGTAAGAAAAGATGGGTTTAATATTCTTCTTCTCGAAAAAAAGAAAAAGATGCAAAAAAAATCAATCTGTTCGTTACAACACGACTCCGACAATGAAAACACGAGAACGACCTCCTCCTTCCCCTTCTTCGGGACGGAAAGAAGAAGAAGAAGAAGAAGACAAGAAGAAGAACGACATCGTCGGTGGACGTTCCTTTTCCTCCTCTCCCTCC